>OGRK01001055.1_pt1 | contig 19728 bp, 23 predicted proteins | sample 1553471 | NCBI WGS metagenome assembly OGRK01 (sample SAMEA2580080, study PRJEB22360) | human gut metagenome | biome: human gut; feature: human-associated habitat; material: faeces | place: Denmark | collected 2008/2010
TGGAGCAAAAAAGCAGTAAGCATATCCGGTTTACGCTCTCTGATACTGCACAGGCGGCAAGAATTTTGGAACGCAATTTCCATGAAAACCATTTTTCCATACAGGACGACCACAATCTGCGCCTGCACAACCTTGATCTGCCTGTGGGGAAAATTGTAACTGCCTTTGTAGAAAACGGATTGGAGGTATCGGAGGCGCATACTTGTGAAGAAAGTCTTGAAGATTACTTCAAGCGTGTGACGGGAGGCGAGGGAATTGCTTAAACTGATTAAATGCGAATTTTGGAAATTAAAGCGGAAAAGATTATTATACGCACTGATGTCATTATCGTTATTTTTTCCATTGATTTTGGCATATATGGCAAAGGCGGGAATCAGTGCAGATACAACAGAACATTATCTTCAAACCCGATTTGATTATGTTTATACAATGATGTTGGGATATGGCTTAGCTTTTTTGCTCCCATGTCTAATTGGTATTATTGCCGCTATTTTGTTTTTTATAGAGAGAGATTGCGATACTTCCAAAAACCTTAGAACAATTCCTGTTACAAATACACAGCTCATTATGGCGAAAATTTCTATGCTCTTTATTTTCAGCATTGCATTTTGTCTGATAAGCACATTATCTGTCGCATTGTTCTGTAAACTGTTTCATGTAGGAATGGTTTATGGTATGGCTTATAAAATATATATGAGCCTTATTTTTGGAGTTCTTATCGTAGCAGCTTCTTTGCCGATTGTAGTTTTAATTATTTACTTTAACAAAAGTTTTTTGCTTTCTATCCTGCTTGCATTTTTTTATTCTATTTTTAACTGGGGCTTAATGGGAACGATTGGGACATCTATAAGTGCTGCAAAAATTGCTTTCTTAAATTCTTTCCCAGTTATGTGTGTTATGAACTGGACAAGCGGCTTAATGATGGATAATTTGCAAAAAGATAATCTTTTGCCGGAAGCCTATGCGATTGTACCAACTACTTTCCATACAATTTTTATTATGGCAATTACAGTTGTACTTTCTTTGTGGCTGATAATTCGCTTTTATAAAAAATGGACGAGGTAAAAGATATGAGAAATATAATAAAAACTGAATTTTTAAAATTAAAACGATATTCTGTAATAAAAGCCGGAATTATTATGACAACACTTTCTCCGTTGCTGTCACTGTTTTATTCCACAGCCAAAGGTGGACCGACATGGACGTTTGACTATTTTATGCAGCAAGTTATGATTAGTAATTGTACCTTATTTTTTCCGATTATCATTGCACTGATTGCGGGTTATATTATAACAAGGGAATATACAGACGATACGATGAAGAATATATCAACAATTCCTATCCCATATAAACAGTTGCTTTCTGGAAAACTACTTGTTCTATTGTTGTTGACAATCATCTTTAGCCTTATAGGTTGTGTGATAGCATTAGTAATTAACATTATTGCCGGATTTCCGGGAGCGCATTTTGGCAATCTGTTTAATATGTTTATTCGTGTTACTGGGGCGAATATAGGGATCTATATTTCAGTCTTGCCGATTATTTTGCTATTTTGTTGTTCGGCAAATAATTTTTTGGGTGGGGTTGCACTAGCTTTTGTGTATGGATATTTCGGAACTTTTGAAGGAACACTGTTAAATTATTATCCGATTAAAGCAAGCATGATTTTAGTAGACCCTACTTGTGGTGCGGAATATGGTTATACTTATCACATTTTTCCTGCTTTCATCACAATAGTTTTGACTTTCTTGATTTCTGTGATTATTCTTGCAAATAAAAAGAAAGAACCCAGCACATTGACTGTCACTAAGAAGAAAAAAGTAGTTAGAAAAAAGGGCTGGTAAGGAGTTGTCTATTGATTGCACTTTGGAGGTTACGGAGGGAACTGCAAAAGTATTTTGGATTTCTGGAGCTGATGAAGCAGTCACTTTGCTTGAAACAACCGGAATATATAGCGATACAATTACACTCCCTGAAGGCGGAAACTATATAGGCATTGAATGTGAGGATTTCACGGGAAGTATTGAATTGAATGTTGAATAGCATTCTGCCGGACGACGCAAAAAAGATCTTACGGGGAAAAGGAGGAATAGTGGAATGAAAAAATTACTCATTGTAGACGATAACTTGGATTATTTAGGCTTTTTAGTTTCTATTTTTAAAAAACACTTTGAAGTTTATGAAGCATTGGGTGTTAAAGAAGCCTTGCGTATGCTGGAAAATAAAGAAATTGACGCAATCTGTTCTGATTTTAACATGAGGGATGGCACAGGGTTAGACTTACTAAAAAAAATTCGTCAAAAGGATTTGACCGTTCCATTCTTGCTCATGTCTGGTGATAACGATGGAATTCTTGAAAAAGAAGCTAAATATTACGGCGGATCGTTTTGCTGTAAAACTGATTATGACTTTACCGCGAAAGTAAAGGCATTAGTAAATCCTGAAATATAATATTTTCATCATCTGCCGAACGACGGCAAAAGAAAAAAACCGTCGTATAGCAGATACATTTCCACGCGCCTATGAAGTGGCGGTGCTGGCCTGCCAGACTGCCGATAAGCTGGACGCCATGAGCGACGCCGACTTTGCGGCGCAGCAGTTCCACTTTACAGACGAATAAGCAAAACGCCGGGTGCGGGGGCTGTCAAAGCCTCTGCGTCCGGCACTTCTTTTTTATTATGGGACATAAAAGAGAACCCAAAAGAGGTTGCTCTAACTTGAAGTGGTCTTAGGATTCGATAATATGCAGTTAGGTGTTTGGGATGGCCTCACCATTCTCATCCAAAAGATAAATAGCAAAGACAGTTCCGATTTGCAGTGGGTCACTTTCCATGACATCGCCATTAAACACGACACGAATGTCATCGCCAACCACCAACTTTGGTATTCCTGATGCCTCTGATACATCTGCCGAAACGGAAAATTTCTCACCAACTAAGATGCCACTATCAAACGACTTTGTACATTCAACTTTAACCGATTCATTGTTCAATTCTAAAACCGTCGCATTAAAATATACCTGTCCATTTTCATCAAATGAGCCTGCGTTTGGCTTTTTACTACAACCAACAAAGGTTAATATACAAGCCAATACAATCAAACAAGATACCATCTTTTTCATATCGGTTCCTCCAATCTAAATTGTGATTTTATCAATATAGACGCATAGTTTTTTGAAATGTTCCATATTCACATTATATAATATCTTTTTGTCAATTTCAATGTAACAGGCGAACAGTAAAACTATTATTGGGGGACATATTTACCCTTTAATGTATCCCTGTACTAAAAACGCCGGGCGCAGAGGTGTCAAAGCCTCTGCGTCCGGCATTTCTTTTTGTCCATTTTCCCGCATTTAGAACCCCGTTTTGAGGGGAACAGGATAACTTTATCCACCTGCCTGCCGACCATGCGGAAAAACCCTTGATTTCCGTGGACTTTTACCGCCCTAAATGCGTAGACAGGAGGTATCTTTTCCGCTGGCGTTCCGCCTCTTTCTTCCGACACATGGCTTTTTCTGGATATGACTTACACTTTATTATTCATATTTCCCGTCTTGTATTCTTCGAGCAAAAGAAATATAATAAACCATATTGGAGGGAAATTATATGGACTACATAACACTGAAAGAAGCAAGTGAAAAATGGGGTATCTCTACCCGAATGATTAACTACTATTGCACCGAGGGTCGCATCCCCGGTGCTGTAAAAATGGCTACTGTCTGGCTGATACCAAAAGAGGCAGAAAAGCCGGTTGACCGACGATATAAGAAAAAGTGAAAGGAGGCCCCTCTATATGGCAAATATTTTAATCGTGGAAGATGAAAAGAATATGCAGAGCATTATTGCCGAGTATATGCAGCGAGGCGGTCACACCTGCTTTACGGCTGACGATGGCGTAGACGCTTTAATGATATTGAAAAACAATCCAATGGACTTAATGATACTGGATGTTATGATGCCCCACCTTGACGGTTTTTCCGTCTGCAAGATGGCAAGGGAAATGAGCAATCTCCCTATTATCATGCTGACTGCGAAAAGCGAGGAAGAAGATAAACTGAAAGGTTATGAGCTGGGAGCCGATGACTATATTACCAAACCATTCAGTCCCAAAGTGTTACTGGCAAAGGTGGGCGCTTTGCTGCGCCGATCCTCTATCACGCCTACCGATTCTATGAACGCCGGAAAAATTACGATTATCCCCACATCTCATAAAGTTTTTGTGGATGGACAGGAAATCACTTTGACCCACAAGGAATATGAACTACTGCATTTCTTCATGGTTAATCCCGGCCAGATATTCAGCAGAGAGCAGTTGCTTAATCGGATTTGGGGCTACGACTTTGAGGGAACAACACGGACGGTAGATACCCATATCAAAACCCTGCGGCAGAAATTAGGCGATGAGGGCAAGCATATTGTTACCCTGATCCGTTCCGGCTACAAATTTGAGGTGAGCGTATGAAAATCAATGAAAACATGAACATCTTTACCATACGAAAGAAGATACTGCTGGCCTCCAAACTGATTGGCGTTGCCCTGATTTCTTCTTATATATTGTCCACCAAACTGCCAGTGAACACAGATATTTCCTTTGTGATATGGTCGGCTTTTGTGGTGGTTCTGGTCTGTGCCATTGACCTTTTAATGGCTCGCTTTATCACAAAGCCGGTTTCGGAACTGAATGAAGCTGCCCGGAACATGGCAGAGCTTAATTTTTCCCACCCCTGCCAGGTGGAAAGCCGTGATGAATTTGGACAGCTTGCGGAGAGCCTGAACATGATGGCCGAAAACCTGCAACAGGCGTTTTCTTCTCTGGAAGATGCCAACCGGAAATTAGAGCAGGATGTGGAACAGAAAAAAAGACTGCTTGCCGAGCGTAAAGAACTGGTGGACAACCTCTCCCATGAAATGAAAACTCCGCTGGGCGTGATTCGGGCCTATGCCGAGGGATTACAGGACGAAACAGACGAAGCAAAACGGCAAAAGTATTCCGAGGTCATCATAACGGAAACAGAACGCATGAGCCGCTTAATCACTACGCTGCTTGATCTGTCTGCATTGGAAAATGGGGCTACCCAGCTCCGCCCAGAGCGGTTCGACTTTGTAGACTTTTTGGAAACGGTGGCAGGACGGCTGCTGATCGACACCCCGGACGCAGATTTTGTTTTGGAATATGAACTGCCGGAGCATCCTGTCTATGTCAATACAGACAAAGGGCGGATGGAACAGGTCTTGAATAATCTGATCGTCAATGCAAAACGAAATAACAGGCCAGGCGGGATTTTGAAATTGTTCCTGCTTGAAAAAGACGGACTTTTGGACTTCTCTATCTTCAATCAGGGGCCGCCTATCCCGGAAGAAAGTCTGTCAAAGATATGGTCGAAATTCTATCGTGATAAAAATTCCAAATACAGCGGTTCCGGGCTGGGCCTTGCCATTGTTGCACAGGTCTTGTCTATGCAGCACCTACACTATGGCGCAGAAAATCAGCCGGGAGGCGTGGCCTTTTATTTCTCCCTCCCCACAGTAAAATAACAAGTTTATATTCTCTCATAGGCTCTGGTTTCCAAATGGAGATCAGGGCCTTTTCTTCTGCCGGTAAGATTTCACACCAACTTCACAGCGACCTCACACCGACTTCAACGCATTTTCGTACCTTTATCCCACAAGGAGGGAATGACCCTCCAGACAAAGGAGGTAGCGATTATGTTTTTAGGTATGGAATGGTACTGGTGGCTTTTGATTGTTGTGGCGCTGATAATCTGCATCCCGTTCAAGGTAAAGTTTATGAAATGGTGGAGCAAACGGGAACAGGAGAAGAAAAAGAACCAGACCGGAAAATGGGGTGATGAAGATGATCGAGGTTAAAAATCTGACTTTTTCCTACGGAAAGGATAAGCAGGCGTTACATGGCTTGAATTTTTCTGTGGCAGATGGGGAGATTTTTGGATTTTTGGGGCCGAATGGTTCCGGGAAGTCCACCACCCAAAAGATATTGACCGGCATCTTAAAAGGGCATGGCGGCGAGGTTTCCCTATTCGGAAAGGATTTGAGAACCGCACAGACGCAGGAGTTTTTTCAGCAGATCGGCGTCCTGTTTGAGTTTCCTTATCTGTACGCTAATTTAAGCGCAGTGGACAATCTGAACTATTTTGCGTCCTTTTATCCCAAAGAACAACTGCGGGATGTAAAAGAACTGCTGGAAGAACTGGAATTTAAGAAAGACTTTCTCAATAAGCCGGTGTCCTCCTACTCCAAAGGGATGCGGCAGCGTGTGAGCATGGCGAGGGCCTTGATCAGCAATCCGAAACTTTTATTTCTGGACGAACCCACCAGCGGTCTTGATCCTGCCGGTGCAGTGCTTTTTCGGAAAATCATCGAGGAAGAACGGCAAAAGGGCACAACGGTATTTCTCACAACACACAATATGCTGGACGCTGACCTCCTCTGTGACCGTGTGGCGTTTATCACGAATGGAAATATTGTTGCGCTGGACACGCCCCAAAATCTGAAAGAGAAAAACAGCAATCACCGTATTGTGGTTTCCTATCTTTATCAGGGCAAGCGAAAGGAGCAGACCATAGAAGCGCCTGAACTGAAAGCCGGTATTCCTTTCGCCTATGATGAAATCATCAGCATCCATTCGCAGGAGCCGACACTGGAAGATGTCTTTATCCAGTACACGGGAAGGGGGCTGTCTTAATGTGGAAAAGCCTTTGTTCTCTGTTCAAAAAAGACTGCCGGATGATGATGTCCGGGAAATTCTTTCTGGTGGCGCTGGGTTCCCTTGTTTTATATACTCTGTTCATCAATTTCGGCTATGTGAAATTCATGGACGCCCAGCTCTACCATGTGTATCTGTATGATCCGGCTGGGACGCAGACAGAGGTTTCCTCTCTTGTCCGGCCCGTGTCCTCTTTGGAAGAACTGGATGCAGCCCTTGCCGGTGATACAAACGGTGTCGGGATTGATGCCAGCGGCAAGACGCCTCATGTCCTGTTCTATGCGGCAACCGAAAAAGCAGACAGACACAGAACAGACTATGCGCTGTCCCTGCTTTCCCCGGATGGGAATGATACAGCAAAAATCGTCGGCAGCAACAGTCCTGAAATGAAGCAGCGCCGGGAGATCACCTGCGAACTTCTCTTTATTGAGATTGTAGCCGTTGGATTTTTGGGGATCGCTTCGGTGCTGTTTAAGGAAAAGCAGATGGGAGTGATCCGCGTCCATGCCATTATGCCGCTGCATAAAAGCCTGTTTGTATGCTCCAAAATCATGCTCTTTCTGATTACCGATCTGGTTTTTGCGGCCTTAATGGTTCTGTTCAATGTGGGGTTGGGCGGGATGTCGGTTTTTCCTGCGGTGCTGGTGCAGACCGCTATCCTCTCCTTGATTATGGCACTGGCAGGCTTCGGCTGTACCATGCTTCTGCGGGACTTTAAGCAATTTTCACTGGCGTATCTGGTAATTGCGCTCTTTGCGGCTACGCCGGTATTTCTGGCGGCGAATACTTCTGTCAAGATGGCGTGGATTGACTATCACCCATTTTACCATGTGTATATGGGCCTGAAAAACGCCTTTTTCGGTGTCCCGACTACAAGCCCGGTCTACTATGCCGGTGCGATAGGCGCAATCATTTTACTCTTTATCCTTGTAGAAGCTGCGTTCCGCAAGGAAATGGGAAAGGAGGGCTGACAATGAAAGGACTGATCTATCAACTGAAAAGTGTCCGAAAAGACAAGTTCTGTATCATGTCATTTCTCCTGCCTATCGTAGTCGCTGTGGCATTGAATTTTGTCGGCTCCATTGATCTTTCTTCATTGGGGGAATTTCATTTTGGAGTAACGGCAACGGCCACCACTTCGGAAGTCAACACATGGCTGGAACGGTACGGTACTGTCACAGTTTATCCCACACAGGAAGAACTGATTGAGGCCATCAACGAACCGTCAACAAACCTGATCGGTGTGGAAATGGCTAATGGCAGCATCCAGACGATCCTTTCCGGCGATGAACTGGATATGTTTCAGCAGACAGCCAACACGCTCCCGGCTCTTTACGAGCAGAGGGAATGGGCGGAACAGGCCAGTGTGCAGGTATTGGAGCGCCCGGATATGATGGCGGGCTATCAGAATATCTTTATTGCCATTACGCTGATCGTGGCGATGTTCATGGGCTGTACTTTTAATGCCATGAACATTATTTCTGAAAAAGAGGACGGCGTCGCGCTGATCAATGAAATTCTGCCTATGACTCACAGGCAGTACATGATGCAGAAAATCTTTGTGGGTTTTGTATTCGGCTGCCTGTCCGCTATTCTTACAGCGGCAATCTGCTTCCGGCTCTCTTTCACAGGGGCAGCGGTCATGCTGGCATTGATCGTCCTTTCCGCATTTGTGTCGGCTCTGATCGGTTTATTTGTGGGCAAACTCTCCGATGGCATGATGGTAGGCGTGGTCTATATTAAAATCGTGATGACCGTATTTATGGCGGTTCCGATCCTAAATTATTTGGTCGGTGCAGGAAACAAAGCCCTTTCCTACATTTGCTACCTGATTCCATCCAGCGCCACCTTTGAGGGCATTATGGATTTGGCAAATGGAACTGCATCAACAGCGATTAAGGACATCGTTATTCTCACTCTCCATTGTGTTCTTTGGTTCTTGCTTTATCTGTTTGTATCTAAGCGGCAGAAAAAACATATTTAACAAAACTATTATTCTTGGGTATATTAGCACTTTTATGTAACGCTAAGGTACAAATAGTCTAAGGATGGTGATGTGATGGGACATTAGCTGTTTTGGATATAGAAGAATCCGGCAAGCAAATTGGAGAAAAGTTATTCTTACTTCTTGACGAGGAACAAAAGAATGCTCTAATGCAATATATTTTGGAACAAGGAGTCTGTCATGGAACAGTATTCAATTCCTGTCACACTTCCCTTACTGCAGATAAGAACGCTTTGACAGAAATACAGGAAGGCGAGCTTTATCTATGCCTGGAACACCGTACTGTCAGGGTTCGTGAACGGATTATCAACCTGACAAGTAAGGAGTTTGATATACTGGCATTACTCATTGCCAATCCCAAACGTGTTTTTACTTACGAACTGATTACCGATTTGGTTTGGAAAGAGGATTGTGATTTCTATTCGAGAAAAGCGATTCATAATCATATAAGTAAGTTGCGCAAGAAATTGCGCTTTGAACCGGATCTTCCAAACTACATTGAGAGTGTTGCCGGAATCGGCTATAAATTTGAACATCTATAACATGAGCCCACAAGGTGTCGTTTTCTCCTTGTGGGCTTGCTTTTTGCGGCATATATTCTAAGAGCAGAATATGTAGAAAATTGCGAATATAAAGAGTAAAAAGCGAATGCCTGCGGACTGATACAGGAAACATAACCGATATAATTTTCTCCCAAGGAGGTATCAAACAGCCGATTCAGGCTCCTCCTTGATGGGAGGAAATGCCTATGCGTCTATGCAACACAGATCCGCAGATAAACTGCTTTACATTCAGTCACCTATACGTCGTAATCCAGCTCGTATGGATTGCGGCGTTTTTGGTTTCGACAAAATTTGAGCATTTTCGCTGTCAGCCTCCTGGAGAAATTTCATACTGCTGCTTTGGCGCGCCTGTTCTTTGTACGGGCGCGCTTTTTTGTACCCTTTTTTTGATTAGAAAAAGACTAAAACCTTATCGCTGCCGCAGCCCACCCTCTGATTTCGATTTTTGCCATCAACTCAAACATCGAAATTGGAGGAAATTACTATGAAGAAAATCAATCTTCGGGATTATTACCCGTATTATACACAGGACATGATCGTTGAGGTGCCGGATGAAGTTGCTTTGTTGCTTCGGGAATATATGTTGTTGGAAGAAGCCTATCGGATTCGTACATACCGCTATAAAGCATTTTACTCTCTGGATCGAGACGAAGGTATTGAGCGTGAGATATTGCAAAAGCCTCTTAACCCGGCAGAAATTTGGGAACAGCGTCAAATGACGGAGTTGATTTATAAAGGTCTTTCCAAACTTCCGGTAAAACAGCGCCAACGGATCTATGCACACTTTTTTCTTGGTATGAGCAAAGCAGATATTGCCAAAGCGGAAGGAACACACAAAAGCCGGATCACCCGTTCTATCGAAGCCGGATTGCGTAGTCTGGAAAAATATTTCAAAGAAATTTTATAACAGACGGCAACTTTGCCCCTAAAAATGTACTGAATAATAGAGGGACATATTCGGCGGGACAAGCTTGACGGGTGTGGTAAGGAAGCATATACATCCTCCCACCCCAACTGCAATATCAATTTGTCTGCCATGCCCCTTGCTTGTTCCTTGACAACCGAATATACGCTGTTACAGGTACTTCATTCTGTGTTCCGAGCGGCAGATGGGGCGGCGCGGTGACAGGCGGCCTAAGGAGGTGATGAATCCAGGCTGTCCAAGCGATAAACGCAACCTACGAAACCGGCTGTGGCAGGCCGGACGCGATAACGACGCAGATCATAATGGTACTTCTTCACAGCTTCCTAAAGACTTGGGGAGAGTTCCTGCGGCGTTTGCTTGCTCTGGCAAAGCGGCGGCGTATGTGGGACTATGATGCGGTGACGCTATCCGCAGCCTGTAACAGCCCCGTCCTTATAACAGAAGGACTTGCCGGGGTGCGTGGCAAATACGGCAGCAAAATCGAAATCAGATATAATGGGCCGGATTTATGTGTGTAATAACCATAGATCCGACCTATTCATGTGGTTTTGATAACACAGTTTTCAGAAGGGAGTTGATACTATGGAATTGAACACCATTGTCAGTGAAGTGGGTACGCTGGTAGACATTCGGGATGTCTCTGTCAACAAAGAACTTTCTCGTGATGAACGGATTGCAGAATTTGTTCAGCAAATCAAAAATCCATACCATTTTAAGTGTGGACGTTTTACTGTACAAGCCAGTTTTTCTGCTGAAGGTGCTACCCTGGAAGAATGTATCAAGGGTATTTTGCGATAGCTGCAATTTTAAGAAAGGGGCTGACTTTTCCGTAAAAGCATGGTAGAATAAGAATCGGAAAAGGAATTGAATATGGAATAACCACACTTCTTGAATTGCGGGGATTTTTCTGTGCAACGAAAGGAGTGTTTTTTTATGCAGGTTTACAAAGCGATTAAGTACATCCGTCTTTCTTATACGGATGATAAAACAGTAGAAAGTGACAGCGTTGCTAACCAGCGGCGCCTGATCGATGACTACATAGCCCGACACCCGGAAATTGAGGTTGTGGCAGAAAAAATTGACGATGGTTATAGTGGTGTTTTGTTTGATCGCCCGGCATTTCAGGAAATGATGCGGATGATCGAACAAGGCGAAGCTAACTGCGTGATTGTCAAAGACCTCTCCCGCTTAGGTCGTGAGTACATAGAAACAGGCCGTTATATGCGCAGGGTATTTCCAGCCTATGGAGTGCGTTTTATCGCAATTAACGATAATGTGGACACGGAAAATGACGCTGCCGATGATCTCACGGTTTCTGTCAAAAACATTATGAATGAGGCTTACTGTCGGGATATTTCCGTTAAGACACGGAGCGCCCTGGAAGTAAAACGGCGCAGCGGGGATTTTGTAGGTGCTTTTACCATCTATGGTTATGTGAAAGTCGGCGATAAACACAAGAGCCTGGAAGTGGACGAATATGCTGCTAATGTTGTGAGGGATATTTTCAGAAAACGGCTGGAGGGATTCAGCGCTTCCCATATAGCGGATGAACTGAACCGATTAGGAATTCTTTCGCCTTTAGCGTATAAGCGCAATCACGGAATGCCTCATGCAAAAGGTGGCTATACAGACCGAAAGGATTGCAAATGGTCTGCAACTACAATCATCCGCATTTTGCAGGATGAAACTTACACCGGAACACTGGTCCAGGGCAAACAGACAACGCCCCATTTCAAATTAAAAGAGCGTGAGGACAAACCTTCTTCGGAATGGATTCGTGTGGAGGGAACCCATGAAGCGATCATACAAAAGCACGATTTTGATCTGGTGCAACGGCTCCGCAGGATTGACACAAGGACTTCTCCCAAATCGGATAAGGTTTACCTGTTTTCCGGTATTTTGATCTGCGGCTGCTGTGGCTGCCGTATGACCCGCAAGACGAACCGCTATAAAGATAAAGAGTATCACTATTATTACTGCCCGACCGGCAAAAAGAATGGATGCACATCGTCGGTCATGCTGAAAGAGTCGGATCTGATTGAATGTGTGCAGGACAGTTTGAAAGGACATATTGAAAATGTTGCTTCTCTGGATGCCCTGCTGTCCAGTATCAGTCAGGAACGGATCAACCGGGAATTGGCGCAGGAATATGCCGCACAGATCAGAGTAAATGAAAAGCGTGTGGCACAGACCGAGGGCTTTAAGGCAAAACTCTATGAAAATCTGGTGAGTGGAATTCTGACAAAGGAAGAATTTCTCTCTTATAAGCGAAAATACAATGCAGATATTGAACTGTTCCAAAAGGCAATCGTTGAATGGAACGATAAACTTACAGATGTATTGGAAAACCGAAGCGAACGAAACCGTTGGATCAACCATTTTATGAAATTTTCTACTATGGAGGATATTGACCGCCGGGCAGTCATGCAGCTTATCCGAAGCATACGTGTAATGGGTAAAGATGAACTGCATATTGAATTTAATTACCAGGATGAATATCAGAAAGCAATCTCTTTGGCAGAACAGATTGCTACAAAAAATGAAGAAAGGATGGTGGGCTAAATGGCAAGAAAAAGCAGAAAACAGACGGCAGCGCCTATGCCGGCACCATCTTTATATGTACATGTGGCTCTGTATATCCGTCTTTCTGTGGAGGATAACAAAAAGCGGGGCTGCTCAGTAGAAAATCAAAAGCTGGTACTGAATGACTTTCTTTCAGATAAACCGGACTTCGTTGTGTATGATACCTATATCGACAACGGGGCGACAGGGACAAATTTTCACCGCCCTGGATTTCAGCAAATGCTATCTGATATTGAAGCAGGCCACATTAACTGTGTGATTGTTAAGGATCTTTCCCGATTAGGGCGAAATTCTATTGACACAGGTTATTATATCGAACAGTATTTCCATGCTCATAATGTTCGCTTCATTGCTGTTACGGATCAGTTTGATACAGAGGATTCCGGAAATCTTCATGGCGGTATCATGCTGCCTTTGAAAAATATGATCAATGAAGCCTATGCTCTGGACATTGGACGAAAAATCAAAGCACAAGCGCGGCAGGCTATGAAAGATGGCGACTATATTGGTGCACGGGCACCTTACGGTTACAGGAAAGACCCTGATAATTGCCATAAACTTCTGATTGATGAAAATACTGCCCCTGTGGTAAAACAGATTTTTGAATGGGCACATGAGCATGTGTCTCTGAACCGGATTGTCCGCAATCTAAATGAGATGGGGATTCCGGCACCGAGCCATTATAAAAAGGACACTGGCGAGATTACCAGTCCGGGCCTGATTGGAAGCGGCAAATGGCAGACCCGTACAGTGATGAAAATTTTAGAAAGCGAAGTCTATACAGGCGATCTGGTGCAAGGAAAAACAAAGATTGTAGATCATCAGCAGGTCAAGGCTGGAGAAGATAATCTGATTATTGCCAAATGCACCCATGAACCGATCATTAGCTATGAATTGTTTAATGCAGTTCAGGAATACAGAAAACAGATCTGTGAAGAAAGCAAAGCAACTCCAAAACGCCCCTACACGCCAAACATTTTCAAAGGCAAAGTGTTCTGTGCTGATTGTGGCAGAAGCCTTCACCGGCAACGTGCCGAGCGCCGGAAAGGCCCCGATACTTATTGGTTCCACTGCCTTACAAACAGCCGGATAGAAAAAGATAGCTGCAAAGGCGCAACGATGCAGGAAAAGGAACTGATTTCTACTGTTACGGCTATTCTTGAAAAAGAGCTGACAGTTGCGCTGGGAATGTCGCTGCCACTCTTTCAGTTGGAGGCAAGACAAAAACAGGAAAAAGATAAGCTGAAAATTCAGATGTCGGCCAAACGGCAGGAAATTGAAAAAACACGCCGGCTGATCCGTGGTCTATATGAAAATTTTGTGCAAGGTATTTTGACAAATGATGAATACTTTGAATTGAAGGCGGATTATGAATATGCTATCAATGCTCTGTCTGGTGAGATTGAAGTATTTGAAAAATCTATGGACTCCCTGGACAACCAGCTTGCCCGATACCGTGCAATGGAAAAGGATGCAAAAACACTGGCACAGGATCATGTGCTGACTGCAGAACTGATCGAACGGCTCATTGAACGAATTGAGATTGACCACGAGCGGAATATTCATGTAACCTTCCGTTTCAAAAATGAATTTCAGGGAAAGGCGGTGGAACTGTGCGCAACTATGTGATTGCCCTTTATATCCGTCTTTCTGTGGAAGATTTCAAAACCGAAAGTTTGAGCATACCAAATCAAAAACTGATTCTTCGTGAAAAAGCTATGTCTCTGCCGGAATGGGATAACAGTGAGATTTTGGAATTTATTGACAACGGTCATACAGGGACAAACTTTGAGCGTCCGGCGGTGCAGGAACTTTTAACAATGGTTCAGGCCGGAAAGATCAACTGTATTATTGTAAAAGACCTTTCCCGATTTGGACGTAACAGCATTGAAACCGGCTATTTTATTGAGCGGGTATTTCCTCTTTACCACACCCGTTTTATTTCCGTCAGTGATGATTTTGACACAGCTAATTTCAAAGGTGATACCGGAGGGATTGATATTGCTTTCAAGTATCTTATTAGCGAGTGTTATAGCCGGGATATGTCCATGAAAACCAAAAGTGCAAAATACGCAAAGATGCGTCGTGGGGAATATCAGAGTGTCATCTGTCCTTACGGCTATCGCAAGAGTGCAGACGGACGTATGGAACCGGACGAGGATGTTGCCCCGAATGTGCAGATGATATTTCAATGGGCGTCTGAAGGCAACACCGCAGCCGAGATCACAAGAAAACTGTATGCCATGAATATCCCCACCCCTGGGGAATATCGCAAACTTAAAGGCAAGGACTATTACAATGTTTCCCGAACAAACGGCGTTTGGAGTACATCAACGGTCCTGCGTATTTTAGAAGATCAAAGATATATCGGTACCTATGTAATTGGCAAGAGAAAGGTAAAAGAAATTGGCAGCCGACATACACAGTTAAAGGATGAAAGTGAGTGGTTCAAAATACCGAACCATCATCCGGCTATTGTAAGTGTGGATCTATTTGAGAAAGCCAATGCTTCAATTAAGCGTTTCTCTCTGTCAAATAAAAAGCCGCGTGATTATCTGCTCCGTGGTAAGGTGTTCTGTGGATGCTGCGATCATGCAATGTCTCTACGAAATGGTGCGTGGTTTTATTGCCGTCATTCCGAGGTGGCTGAAACGCTTCCTTGTCATGGTGTGCGTATAAAGATGGCAGATCTGGAGCAGGTTGTATTTGAAACAATTCGGGCTCAAATGTGTCCGGCATTGGGAATTGATAGCAATAAGGATAAATTGGATTTGCAGACAGTTCAGCAGGCCGAACATGAAGAAAAACTCCGTTCTATTCAAGACAGCAAGCGGCATCTTTATGAGCAGTATGCACTCGGAGAGATTGATTTGGAAACCTATCGAACACGAAAAGCGGTTTATGACACGGAGCTGGTACAAGCCAAAAATGTTCATGCTGTCATTACTGCACAGACAAAGCAGATAAAAAGTGATTATGAGATTAAGCTGAAACAACAGGAAATTGTTCAGGAAGTCGGAAACGCCAACATGCTGACAAAAGCTCTGATTGACCGGCTTATCAACAAAGTTTACGTCTTTCCAGGAGATCGGATTGAGATTGAATATGCAACACAGGATTTCTTAGAAACAAAGCAATCTGAAAAGGAGGTATAACCGTGAACACCCATTTGAAACAGCTATGGGCAGCTATGAAGCTGCCCGAAAAACTTCAAAAAAAGTTATAAATTTTTTTGTCGTGGGCTTGACATACGGGTGACGCACATCATGCACCCTGATCTTCTGTGTCCCGGAGTGGTCACAACCATACTTCATCTGTCTGCCGACCCAGCCCCTATCATAAGGGAAGATGCGGTCTGTCGGCTGTACCTCGTAAAGCTTTGCCAGATAGTCTTTCAGGCAGTTTTCCAGCACCTTCGGCATGACCACTTCACGGTAGCCAGCTTCCGTTTTGGGCGGATAGATGTAGTCCTTTCCGTTCAGACGCTGATAGTTTTTGTTGACAGAAATAATGTGTCTGTCAAAGTCGATATCCTCTGGTGTCAGAGCCAGTAACTCGCCAACACGCAACCCGGTGTAGTACATCACCGTAAAGATTGTGTATCCAACAGGTCTTTCCTCCATGGCTTCGATAAACACCTTGAATTCCTCGTTCGTCCAGAACAGCATTTCATCGGCGTTTTTCTTACCCATAGTTCCTGCCTTGTGACAGGGGTTCTCTCTCAGTCCATAGAACTTCACTGCAAAGTTGAAGGCTGCAGTGAGCTGGTTGTTGATGGTTCGCAAATAGGTCGGCGAGTAACATTTGCCGTTGGGACGGCGGTAGTGAATCAGCTCGTTTTGCCAATTGCGAATATCGGTCGGCTTGATAGCATTGATCGGCATCTCACCGAAGTAAGGAAGGACCTTCTTATTGAACAGGTAGCGCTTGTTGGCTAAAGTTGTTTCTCTGAGACGAGGATCAGCATCTTTTATATAGAGTGCAACAAAATCCTTAAACTTCATACCCAGGCTGCCATCTGCCTGACTGATAAAATCACGTTCCCATTGTACGGCTTCTTTCTTGGTATTGAAGCCTCTTTTCTTTTTGTGAATCTCCTTTCCTGTCCAATCCTTTACTCGGATTTGAGACATCCATTTTCCTGTACTTTTGTCTCTTGTTACTGACATTGTGTTCTCCTTTTCTATCCCAATGTCAGACCTTAATTACTTCTCAGAACCAAACTCCTTTTCAAGATAAGCCCTGCGACGAGCCAAGCGCTCGTCCTCGTCAAGTTCTTCCGGTTCCACACATTCCACGGAAGCCCCAGCATAGTACGCAAGGGTCTGCTCTTGCCAGCTATGTAATGCTGCAGGAGTACAGTTGTAGCTGCACATATCCTCACGCATCTCTTCCCATTGTTCCAAGAACAGGCACATATCCGCATTGTGGTCGGCATCCATTTCCTTGCCGTTGAAACGGATGGAACAGGTCCACTCATTGCTGCGGGGCGGTTTCTGCACATCTACATTGAATTTAAGCGAAGAAACCTTGTCCAGTTCAAACAGGAAGTTCATTATGTCTGCAAGACTTCTGATCGGCGCCGTATTGGTTTCATAGCCAAGAATAAAGGTCGGCGTAGTATCAAGATGTTTTGCCAGTGCATTGACGACATCAATGGAAACCTCGATTTCTCCGGTTTCATACTTCTGCATGGTGCGCAGAGATTTGCCGATTAGGTTTGCCAGTTGTGTCTGATTCAGCCCTTTGCGTTTTCGTAGTGTTTTTATCCGCTGGCCGATTATGGAATAATCGAAATTGTCCATATATCATTCACCTCGTCCATATCATATCACAGGATAATGCGAATTGCAAGTACATATTTTTATTCCGCAAGTATTGACAAAAGCATCCTTTGTTCGTATAATGAAAGCGTATTAAAAGTGCGTATTTAGAAAACGTATCGGAGATTAGTGAATAAAAAATACGCAAATCAACTTTTGAACACAGGAGGTACTAATGAGAGCACAGTTTATCACCGCAGAAGAAGTACAGCAGATTTTGAGCGTAAGCCGCAGCAAGTCCTATCAGATCATCCGAGATCTGAACAAAGAACTGAAAAGTATGGGCTATCATACGATTGCCGGCAAGTGCCCCATCCAGTTCTTCAAGCAGAAGTTCTACGGACTGGAAATCGGAGGTGAAAGCGCTTGATGAACGAAAAAGAAAAAACGACCGTCCCGATTCCATCTGTTGGCGCAGATGGGGAACAGTCGCTTTCCTATGTAACAAATGAAATTATAGCAACTGGCAACGAAGAAATCAATCCCATAGATGAAAGTATGGAGGAGATGCTTCGTCAGATGCAGAGAATGTCGGACCCGTCCTATCTGGCTACCATGACTATGAGCCAGCTGTATGACACTGTATACGAAAGCAGACTACCAATTATTGACGGTTTGCTTTATCCCGGCACCTATCTGTTTGTAGGCGCTCCCAAGGTCGGCAAATCATTCCTGATGGCGCAGATCGCCTATCATGTCAGCACAGGACAAGCACTCTGGAACTATCCTGTCCATGCGGGTACGGTCTTATACCTTGCCTTGGAGGATGACTACAGGCGTTTACAGGAGCGTTTATTCCGTATGTTCGGAGTAGAGGGTACAGATACCCTCCACTTCGCAACTTGCGCCAAACAGCTTGGCGCAGGGCTGTATGAGCAGCTTACCCGATTTGTGTCGGAACACAAGGATACCAGACTTATTATCATTGATACTTTACAGAAAATCAGAGAAGCTGGCGGCGATAAGTTCAGTTATGCCAATGACTATGAAATCATTGGTCAGCTAAAACACTTTGCAGACCAGTCAGGCATCGCCCTTCTGTTGGTGCATCACACAAGAAAACAACAAGCTGATGATCGTTTTGAACGCATTTCTGGAACAAACGGCTTGTTGGGTGCTGCGGATGGAGCGTTTATTCTGGAAAAAGAAAAACGCACTGGAGATACAGCAGTTCTGGAAGTGTCTGGACGAGATCAGCCGGAGCAAAAGCTCATTCTGAAAAAGAATATGGAGCGTTTGACCTGGGAACTGGAACGAGCAGAAACGGAACTGTGGAAAGCACCTCCTGATCCTATTCTGAAAAAGGTTGCGGATATGTTGTCAGAGGACCGTCCAGAGTGGAACGGCAGTCCGACAGAGTTGGCGGAAGCATTACAGTTGGACATGAAGCCCAATCTGCTGACAAAGCATCTGAATGTGAACAAAGCAAGGTTATTCAATGAGTATCAGATTGATTACGAGCCTGTACGCACTCACGCCGGAAGAAGGATTATCTTGAATCGAGTTTCGCCCCAGCGTGACGATGCGTGACGGTTGTGACGATGATTTTGACAGTGGTGGCGGTGTCTAAAACACCGTCACCATCGTCACCACCGACACGGAAAGGAAGGGAATGGAAATGAAGAATGTACAAATCCCCTATGACTTATTTCTGGCTCTGCTTCAGCACCATTTGATGATGGAAGATGGTTATGAGGATGAAATCCGATATGGCTTGGAGCAGAAGCTGGAAGCCATGGTAAGGCACGAATTGTATGCCAAGTACAAGACTGCCCTTACCCCGGAAGAGCGTGAAGCAGCTCGCCAGCGTTATCTGGATGAACGTGGTATCCCTCAAAGTTACCGCTGGACTACTTCTCCTTGGGAACTATGACAGGAGCGTGCCACGCTCCTGTGGCTGGCAGACAAGGCAAGGCATTGGCTGACACAGCCCCCAGCGCATCTCCCGTCCCCGCTGAAAATCCGCAGATTGCAAGCGGTCAGTCTGAGAGAAATGTTTACTGTTTCTCTCAGACGTTGGGCGGTGGATGTTCCGAAGGGCAGGCAACGTCCATGCCATGTTTTGCAGAACCTGTACAGGTTGCAAACATGGCAGAGGCTTTC
>OGRK01001082.1_pt1 | contig 19447 bp, 21 predicted proteins | sample 1553471 | NCBI WGS metagenome assembly OGRK01 (sample SAMEA2580080, study PRJEB22360) | human gut metagenome | biome: human gut; feature: human-associated habitat; material: faeces | place: Denmark | collected 2008/2010
GCGTGGACGGGGCGTTATGTTTCTATATCCACGACTATTATCCCGTGTCGCATAAATTAAACTCATGAGCGAACAGAAAAAAGTCACTAACCTCGTATTTCGCTTCAAAGAGGGTGCCAGTGCGTTGCTGGCCGCCAAACTCTTCTCTTTGGCTATATCACGCATGAGATATTTCGACAATCTGGAAGAGCCTATCCTGATACCTCTTCCGGCTTCCACGAAAGAGAGGCACCGGCAGCGTTTCGAGTCCTTTTGCGGGGAACTTTCCCGCCGGCTGATAATAGACGACGGTTTTCCTACCGTCCGGATCGAGTACGACAGGGAACAACAAAAAGGTACGCAACAAAGGGATATGTCCGGCATAGTCTTCGACCCGGATTATATCGAGGGGCGCGACGTTTTGCTAATCGACGATATTCTGACTACCGGCATGAGTTTTACGCTCATAAAACGTGAACTTGAAAAATCGGGTGCCAATTCCGTAACCGGCATATTCCTAGTTAAAACCGTCGGCACGAAATGAGTTTGTTCGTTCGAGAGCAATTCTGACCAAGCCATTAAGATGTAAAACGGAAAACGGGTAAATTAACATAGAGTTTGTATGATTCGTGAGCTAACCTATAATAACAGAATACTGTCTGAGCAAGAACGGGTAGAGTTCTGTGAAAAATCGGATGAATATATAAACATGTTTTCCGAGTGCATTGAGGAAATATGCCAACTCGCAACCAAGATTCAGGAGTCTGAAAATTCCGATTATGATAAAATTACCAATACGCTAATCCTTACCAGTACTTTTACAGGTTACTCCTTTTGTGATTGCATCGTATTGACAAAATTATTTGTCAGGGCAACGAATCCGTATGAAAAAAGCTTTCTTCGGGGCAAACTGAAAGTCCAACTTAATGAAAGTTTCAAAAAGCTATATGGGTTTAGCAAGAAGGGATATAAAGATTCCCATTGCGCGCAGTTGGAAACCATCATAACGATGTTTCCCGGATTCAAAAGCGAGTTTGATGAATTATTGTCGGACTTGGAGCAGATTTCAAAAAATTCTTGGTGGAAAAACGAAAGAGATGCCGAAGTGCACATCAATGCAACTAAACTTTATAAACTGCGTCACGAAGAGATAAATGAGAGTAAAATCGCCATGGAAACTGTACAATTAACGGATTTATTCAATCGCTTTAATCATCTTATCAGCGAAGTACACCGAACGCTTCTCAATCATATGGTTGTGAGATATGTAAAAGAAAATGGCATTAGGAATGCTATATAATATTATGCGTTTTTTGTTGTTCATCATCCGGTTTGAGCAAAAAAGTAATACTAAATATAATGTTTGAAAGGCAGTACACCTGTTTTGATATCTTTCCCCGCAGTGAGGATTTCCCCGATGGAATCAGCGAATTTCAATGTGACGGGAATACCGTCACCATATATACAAGCATTGTAATTTAACTTCGTCAAACCCAATATATCCTTACAAACCACTTCAATATCTGCTTCTCCTCTGGTTACGGCTATGTCAATTGGATTCGGCGTCTCTAAACCAATCTGAGTTTTGAATCTGGGGATAAATCCTTTTGTCCAAAGGAACGCTTTTCTATCATCATACTGTAACATCATTCCTCTGGGAACGCAATACGAATATTGCCGATATAACTTAAATGTACTATTTTCCTTTATTCTTACTCCGATAATTTTTGACTTGCCCGCAACTGCGTCTTCAAATCCAGCCCACTCCGGATCATCGAAAAATGTTTTTGCATGGATAAAAATTTCATTGGGATAACATTCAAAGCGATTATAGTATGCTTCTAAAGATTGAGACACGACTTCAAAAGCATCTTGCTGTGAAAGATGAAATTCGCCGGTAGTAGGATTCCACCAAGGACCAACATTTCCCCTGAAAACCATCCCATCGCCTGAATCAAGAAACATCTGAGCTGCACAACAAGCATTTTTGTTCTTTGTATCGCTTTCTGTTTTCTTATATACTAATCCCAAATAACAAACTCCATCTCTAATCTCTCCAAGTTTCCACGGAAGACCTCCTAATTTATAATAGAGGGTATTAGATATGTTCCATGCTTTAGCTGTATCAAATTTTTTTTCTTCCTCAATTTGCTTATCGGTTAACAGATTCTCATAGGCTATTTTACTTTCCCGAATTATCTGAGTGACGATTTTTGCAGATAATATTTTGGCTTTTAGCTGATTGTGAAAATTGACTTCAAACTCATACGCTTCTCGAAGGGTATCTTTTTCCTCTTGGAAAAACATATCCAATTGGGTCGAATTCCGTTCATTTTTCTTAAGCCCAATGTTAATATTATCTTCCGATTTCGGAATCTTCGAATTTGGTCTGCCGAATTTATAAATATCCTCTGGTATTACGACAAACCAAACATCCACAGGCATCTCTTCATGCTCGGTATACCGTATTAACGGCTGGACATATAGATTCACTAAATTATGAACTCGTTGATGAGAATCCGTGTATTTTAGGTATTCATCAATGTCCTTTTGCTTAATATCAAGTTGAATAATGTTATCAAAATTGATCGATATGCCGAAGGTAGATTCTAATCCCGGGAAATTTGGTCGGGCAATGGATAAATCCCCATTAACAATAGGACCATGTATCCTTTTCAGATAATCAATCATTTTTCTCCTTAAGTTAGCCGAACCGATGATACCGATATTTCTAACACCTTTAATCCTTTTATGATCAAAGGGACCAAAAAGCATTAAACCATCCCGGGGGTCAATTGCTGTTTGGCCACTACCGAATGTCAATGATGGCTCACTGATGTATTTGAGAGTAGGTTCAATCATTTGTTTCCTCTGCCGTTAAATCTTCGTAATAATCTTCTATTTTATCAATGCTCATTTCGGTGTCTGGATCTATGTATCCTATTTCACTTATAAGCATTTCCGGCCATTCTTTCAGCTTGACTTGCTTTCCCGGCGTCGTTACCTGAATGCTTATTTCTCCCTCTTTATTTTTTAGACGCTGAATAAATGCGAGCGGGATTTATATACTTAATTACACAACGCATCTACCGTGTTGTTTCACGGCATAGGTAAATATAATAAAAAGGTTTGAAAATAGCAAATACCTAAATATGTGATGCTACATATTTAACATACTCTTCCAATGTAGTTCCGGTAATGTCTAATATATGTTGTACTTGTAAATAAGATAATTTGGAGGGTAGAGGAATTTCTATCCGTTCATCATTAACAGTAAAAGATACGGTTACTTTAAGAGCCATTTCAGACTTTTCACCACATAAACCTTTAGCTAATAGAAATTCAAATAATAAACGAGAATTTGCTGTCTTATCAGTAAAATCCTCGTATTCGAGGGACTTCGACATTTAATTCAATAATTTTAGGTGCTACAATTTTTGTCGAGTAAGACTGTTCCGCAAGGTGAACAACATCTTCGTCTGTAAAGATAGGAGATTTTACCGAATTTTCAGTTATTTCCCAACCACAATTTTGCAAGTTTTTATAGATAAACCTATGGCATAAAAGATTGAATAAATGACTTTGTACGTCAGCTATGACTTCTTCTATCGTTTCGCCACGCCCAAAGAAATAGTTTGTTGCTGGGCAATAACTACAATAGCTATGTTCCCATTTGTTTTTGTTGGTAGCGAATACTACCATTTTTACCTGTACTCTCATAATTTCGTAATCTAAATATTTGCAAATCATAGAAAATTTGTAACTTTGCTATTACATACTGGGTAGCATTAGCTATTGTTTTTGCGGTAAGAGAAAATCGCCAATTTTTATTTCGACCAACAAAAACAAGTAGTAATGCCTGCGTTCGCGTGGGCTTTACTTGTTTGGTCGTAGGTGTTTGGCGATACCTCTCTTACCTGCAAGTAGAGTTCACGCAATTTTTTGTGTGTCTGACAATAGCTTGGGAAAGACATTGTTTAACCTCAAATACACACAAAAAAATTATGGGAACAATTTTAGAAACAATCTGTACAATAGCCGCGTTCGCTTCTTTATTGGCGTTCGTAGTTGGAATGTTTAGCCCCACGGCGGTAAAATGTAAAACCCGCGGACAAGTAGCACTCCTTTACATATTCATATTTTTCGTTATAATCTATATTTCACCAAGCCCGACACGAGAAATAGAAGTCCCCGTTACAAGTTCAGAAGAAACACATCCTCGGCAAGAAAAACATGAACCCGCTCCGGTAGAATCCGAAGCCTCAATAGGGGTGCCAGTTGAAGCGGGGCATTTCATTTACACGGTGCAAAAGATTTCTTACAAAAAAAGTGTAGGAGATAGCTTTAATGGGTCAACTGCTGACGGAATTTATTTGCTCGTCGATTTGTCTATAAAAAATATCAGCGATGAAACTCGCACATTAGACGGAACATCATATTATGTAACCAACAAGAACGGCGTAAAATATGAATACTCCGTAGATGGAGCTACCTCTTTGGAAATGGCAGGGAAAAATACCATATTCCTAAAAGAGTGTCAACCCAATATTACGACAACCGGAGTAGTGATTTTTGAAGTCCCGCAAAAAGATGAATATTATCTCCATTTAGCGGGCGACTTTTGGGGACGTAAATCCTCCAAAGTGTTGTTGAAGTAACAGTGAGATTTATTCCGTAAAGAAAAAGACATCTTTATTTAGATGTCTTTTTTGATTTTCGAGGGTCGAAGCTCGCCGCTTTTCGTATCCATTCAGTAAATTCGGGGTCAACGTCTTCGAACGTATCTTCAACTGGTAGCGCCTCCCGTGTTTTATCCTGCACCCATTCAAATACCCATTTGATAGTTGATAGTGCTAAATCGGCAGTCGCCCATTGTGCAAAATTTATAGCCACGTAAGGGTGTACCCATATTTCCCCGAATTTATTTTTAGGCTGAATCAACTCTGATTTGTCGATACCGAGTTCTTCTGATAATAACTGTAAGAATCGCTCTGTTTTTCGTAACTCCAAATAATCGGTCAAGTCTTTGTCGGAGACATCACACATTGAAGTAACGTCGAAGTAACCATCATCTTTTCTTTGTTTGATACCTACATCGTCTACTTTTCGCATAATAAATGGCGGATTTTTTCTAATCGGCATAGGTCAAATCTTTAAGGTTCGTGTAATAAGAGTTCGCTAATATTCGGTCGAAAATCTTTTGCGGTTCAAAGTTACGGGTATTGTGCCGAAATACAAATTCCTGCACGTATTTTTGTAGATATTTTCGGGAAACTGAATGATAGATGCCCGTAATCCCTCGCTTAAATACCGCCCAAAAACTTTCGATAGCGTTAGTAGTTACCTCTCCTACGGCATACTGTTTTCGGCTATGGTCTACAAACTTATGTTTATAGTACCTGCCTAAATTACCGTAATTCCACTCGTCACTATAAATTGTACTGCCGATTTTTATTGTTTTTCGAATTTCTTTTGATAGTGTTCTTGCCTGAGTATTTTTTACTACTTTGGCTACAATTTTACCATTCCGTTGTTTCATCCCGAATACCGGGGTCTTGTCTTTGAATGAACGCCCACGAGCATTTTTTACTTTCTTATCGTAGTGGCGGTTTTTGTTCTTTCCTCCAACAAACGTTTCGTCGATTTCAACTATGCCGTCGAGTTTGTGCTTATTTTCATCGCCAAAGCACTCGCGTATGCGGTGAAGCATGAACCATGCTGTTTTTTGGGTAACTTCAATATCCTTAGATAAACGGACAGACGAGAGACCTTTACCGGATGTCATAAACAGCCAAATAGCCACATACCATTTTAATAATGGAACTGACGACCTATGAAACATGGTTCCATACCTTGCATTAAAGATTTTCCCTGTATTTTTACACTTGTACTGATGGTTCTTACATTTATACACTTTGGAGGTCGGGTCGAAAGGTGAAACTGGTTGTCCATTCCAAACCACTTTCTCTAAGTATTTGATGCAAGACCGTTCGTTAGGGAATCTCCTCAATAAAGCAGATAACGAATTAAATTTGCATATCATAACACGGCAATAATTGTATGTATGCAAATATAGCAAATAATTATACTAAATCCAAATTTTGAGAGGATTTTCTGATTATGTTAATTTAAGTATATAAATCCCATGCGAGCAATAAATCTCTCCATTCTTTATTAAAAAGGTACTTTCCTTTTTTCCTTCTGAAAGAGTGCTGCTTTTTTTCATCATCTATCAATTGAGCGCCGTCCGATGTAAACAGAATATGTGATTTAAGAGAAAACCCAATAAACGGGAATAGTGTCGGTTGAATAGAAACTCCATAATGCCAAAATCCCACTCCTCGCATTTCCCCTAATAGAGCTTTTGCTTTTTTCCTTGTACTTTCAGGATAGATAAACTTTACTTTCGTAATTTTATCATATTTCGGGAGAAAATAAGCTAATCTCTTATTCGACATTTCATGCTTCCATAAGCCAGCACGTCTGAATAGATTGGCAATTACACAATACATCAGCCTCTTGAAATGATTCTCGGCGTCTCTATGTTGAGGAAACTTCTCAGACATGAACCCATCTAAAATATCTGTTAGAGAAAATGCAAACGTGTGTTCTGGCCTAACTTCAATCATTTCATTATCTCTTTGAACAGAAAAATTCAAATTCCCATCAAACGAAGAAATACAATTGGATAATAAACTAATCGGAATTTCTTTATTCAGGTCTCTGATGGCTTTAGCTTGAGCGGTATTGGCAAATTGATACATATAGAACCTATTCGGCATTTCAGCTATCGACCACCATGAAGTATAATATCGCTCCTCGTGGGGTATAATTGAGCAGTTAGAAATATACTCATTTTCATACCATTCTGAAAATGAAGACTTCTGATTGCCGAAATTAGAAGGGACATTGTCTTTCTCCAATTTTTTTAGCAGTTGCTTTAATCCATCAGCCCAATTATTATTAAATGGAATATGGTTAATATTAGGTTGTCCTATTACTAAATGATAGCTGGAATTGTCGATATGTAATGGTATGATAAAATCCTGCAATCCATCTTGTGCAGCAATACTCTTTGCGTATTCCAACTCATTTTCAATTCCTTGCCGAAGTATACCTTCTGTCGTTACAATATTTTTTGAATAAACGAACAAAACTTTTATCGAACGATCCAGGGCTTTTTGAATGGTCGCCCAAAAACGCTCTCCACCCAGTAACCCTTCTTTATCTATCCAAACCTTATATCCTAACATCTCCAATCGGGAAGCAATCCAGATGGAAAAATCGTTATCTGCCGGGGTTGCATGACTTATAAATATCGTATCTCTCATAACCTATCTTTCTCCTGTTTCTTTACTGCCTTGCTTTGATAATTCTTTATAATAATTCCGTCATATATACGGGCAAGCAAAAAATATCCTTGTCTTTCTTTAGATCTTTGGTATAGAGAAGATACCTGTGAAGGATTCTCGCCGAAAACTTTTGCTGGAATTTATCGAGGGATTTGTGTGAGTTATATCCGGAAGATTTAACTTCGATAGGGCATATCTTGTCTTTACGCGAAAGCAGGAAATCTATTTCATAACTGCGGACAGTTTTATTCTCTTCTTCGTCTTTCACTGTCTCCTCCTTAAATGTATAGTAGAAAAGTTCATTGCCTGCACTCTTCAACATTTGGGCGATTGCATTCTCGTATACATACCCCAAATCTGTACTGAGTTTATCGGAAAGGAGCTTCCGGTATATCACATTTTCCGTATAGTCGCGATCCATAAAAGCGAGCGTAACGAACAATCCCGTATCAGCAAGAAACATCTTGAAATAGTCGTAATCAGCATGAAGAGAGAATCCTACACTGGGATCATTCGCATGATAGGCAAAGTTTACCGTCATGGAATCTGCCATATCCATCAACAACTCACTGAGCCGGGCGGCTGTCGCATTCTCAATCACGCTTCCTACCTTATAACGTGTCGTATTGCGGGAGAGTTCTGCCGGAATTGAGGTAAACAAACGCGAAGCACGTCCTGTCGGATCGATTTTACGGAAATCATCGATATACAGTTCGAGGATATTTCGTTTTACCGCATCTATGGCTGAAAAATCATTCGATTCAAGATATGCATTTACAGCCTGCGGCATACCGCCGATGAGCATGTACAGACGGAAATTGCGCATAAGATCACGATTGACGGCATCACCCAAAGACTTAAAATTTTGATACGAGTATCTGAGCAACTCATAAGTCTGGAGTTTATCGATAGCCCATAGGAACTCTTCGTAGTCCAGCGGATACATTGCGATACGTGTTTCTTCGCTCGGTATCACGATTCCTTTCACATTTTTTTTGATGGAAAGGAGTGCCCCCGTTTCAATATAGTCATATCGGTGATCCTTTACAAGATGCTTGATTGCTTGTCGTGCCGGAGGACATAGTTGTACTTCATCGAAAACGATAACCGATTTCCGTTTATGCAATGACACATTGAATAGCGACTGAATCCGTAAAAAGAAGTAATTCAGATCCGAAATATGTGAAAACAACTCTTTGACCGCATCGTCTGCTATCGAAAAATCGATGATGATATAGGATGCATACTCTTTACGAGCAAATTCCTCGGCAATGGTCGATTTTCCGATTCGACGCGCACCTTTTATCAAAAGTGCCGTATGTCCATCGCTTTCTTGCTTCCATCGGAGCATTCTTTCGTAGATCTTACGCTTGAATATTTTTTCGAGCATGACTGAAATTTTTCATTTACTGCAAAGATAAATGTTTTGACGAAAATAAGAAAATGTTTTCATTCTATTTTGCCGGAAAACATAAAATGTTTCAGCAATAATTTGTCGAAAAATGAAAAATTCCATCCAAAAGAGAAATAAAAATGGTTTTTACCATCCCATTGCCGCTACTGCGGCTATTTCTTTATATGTATGACTTGCTTGTGGCCGAGCGTCGGACGGAACTCGGGGCACGAACAAACGGCGGCGGGAAGAACCTCATCGCGCGGTGTCCGTTCTGCAGTAAGGATGGGAAGTTCGGAGTCTATATCGGCAAGAAGACGTCCGCAAGAAACCTTTTATGGTGCACTGCTTCTCGTGCGGTCGTTCGACGACCACCTTGGAGAGGCTGCTCGAAAGCCTTAGCCGGATAGACCTTATTCTGTACTTTACTTATTGTTTATCGAGAAGCGATTACATCATGAATATATACTTATAAATAAGAGGTCTATTTAATCAAATTCAATTGTCGCGCTATATCCTGTGTAAATTTAGCCATTGGTCGCTTATGGATATCTTCAACAGTATCGTAATTGCCGATGATTAGCCGATTGATTATAGATTCATCTTTGAAAAGATCCTTGAACTGTTTTGCTAAATGTCGCTTATAGCTTTCAGTATAAATCTCTTTTTTCTGAATTAGTTCTGCCACAATATCTTTCTGCGTATTATAAATTCCCGTGATGCTAAAGTTTTTGTCATGGTCTTTAGACAACGCCTGGTATCCATCCGTTGAAAGAAAACCAACTTTCAGGCATTCTTCATCATAAGATTTCATGTATTTGACGATCGAATCTTTGGTTACGTAAAAGAGAAACGGATTCAGGTCATCCTTAGAATCCTCGGTATAAAGATCGAATTTTACAGAATTATCGTTCTTTACAGAATTACAGTTTCCGCATGACGGGCACAGATTGAAAAACGAAATTGCAAGAAATGGATATTTGGACTTGGGACGGATATGATCCAGTTGAAATTTTGCTTGTGTTCCTCCTGCTGTTTTCTCCACAACAACAGCAAGTTGCGCATTGCAATAGACGCAGGTTTTAATTGATAATCCCAAATATCCGCTATTATGTATATAATCGGATTTGCGCAAATCATCATACCTTAGCGCCTTAATAATAAGGTCGTAAAACTTCGCCGACTCACCTTCTATAGTAAACATTTTACCGAGATCCGCTTCTGGTAAAATACGATCGAACTTCCGTTTTGTACGTGCTACCTCAGAAGGTTTCAGGCAGTTCAAATCTTCATATTCGTCGATTATTTTCTGAACATACTCTCGATAGCTGGCGTCTTCTTCCGGTAAAGCGGCATATAGTTCCTGAAGTAATACAGGTGGGCGCTTAAAATCTTTTCGCCGTCGGGCAAAAGGATCTTTTGCATAATCTTTTGCTATGTGATATAATTTATCGTCGATGTAGATTCGTTTCATAGATCCAGTAAACTTAATTGTCTCTCAATTTCTTTCATCTGACGCTCAAGTTCATTGCGTCGTGTAACCCGGTCTTGGTATCGGATATCGTATAATTCTTGTAATGCTTCACGGATCAAATCTTCTCCAATTGTATTGATAATATATTGAACGTCAGCGGTAGACCATTGCTTCTTGCTATTGTTATCCCCTTGCAATAAGGTGAGAAGCTCTTCTATTTTATTATTTGCAAATTCACCGACTAATCCATTTTCCAAAAAGAAACTGGTGCGTAACAAATCATGGATATTGGCACCGAAAGTCTTGAAATCGCATACTTCATTATCATTCTTACCATCTTTAAGAAACAAGACATTATCCTGGGGGATATCCGAAAGAATAAATGGGGAATGTGTTACAACTATGATATTAAAATGCTTGATTCTGTTAAATTGACTTTTTTTCAAATAGTTGATTAGTTTGTCGATGAATTGTCTTTGGTATTCGGGGTGAAAATACAATTCGACCTCTTCCAAAACGATATTGACATAGTTATAATGGACACTCTCCACGTCATCGACAACTGAGTCCAGATTACGGACATGATAGAGAATCGTGCTCATGTAAAATAGGAATTGCCGTTCCCCGGAACTCATTTTATCGAAATAGATTACTGCTCCGTCGCTTTTGGACAACTCGATCCGAATATCGAAAAACGACGGAGGCATGGAAACTTGCTCCTTGTGTATAGTATTCAATCCTTCCAATATCTGCAAGTTTTTGGGCTCGTACCTAATATAATCTTCAGTGAGGTTCTGAAAATCCCGCCCGTCAGTTGCGTTTACATTATGCGTGACATAATCTATATATTTGAGAGTCTGTCTTATCTTAAATGTCACATGAGAAAAATCGCTTAAAAGCTTACGAACGAGATCTTTGATCCGAGATTCCTCCTCTTGGGAGCAATATTCCGAAAGATCCTTAACAGCAACATATTTCTGCCCGGTATAATTGGGATATGTCGCTACGATATGATATGTTTTTGCAACCAGATATTTGTATGCCCCATTCAGAGATGGTATTCCGGACCGGATATTTTCACCGAGATAGGCTTTGAGAGTAATATTGAAGTAATCACGCCCCTTCTTTTTAACGGAAACTCGCTTGACCAACTTCGTATCATATGTCTTCTTGTTCCGAACAAGGTTGTATGTATACTTTTCTTCAACACGGGATTGATTATAACTAAACGATAAAGAACGATACTGATAATCGTCGATAAAATCACCGAACTGTTTCGTGTTGAAATAATAGAACAGATAAGCCAGACGGCTGTTGGTCAACAAAGTCTCTTTTCGAATATCCAGACGGCCTTCCCGACGAAAAGGATTGAGTACGACAGGAGTAAGATACCCATCGTTTTTATGGAACAGTGAGTTGATCCAAATCTTATCCTTTCCAACACTTTCCTCCCCATAATCATCCACATTGTAGGAGTGGAATGAATAATTATTGACAATGGTAAAGAAAAATTGGCGTAACTGCTGTAAAGCCTTCTCCAACGGTGTTGTCTTCTCAATCTTATTTGGATGAACTCGTTTCCCGAAGGTGCCAATTATCCCCCAAAGAATACCTGCTTTCGATGTTTCGATAAAATTCAGTTTGCCATCAATCTCAAAATAAAGAGCCGCGTTTACGTCTGAAACGGGGTATAACTGGCAGTCTTTATGTGCCTTGGCAGTAATATTGACGGCAAAGTTATTTATTACGCGCAGCATAATCTCTACGATGGTGCTCTTACCGCAGCCATTTTTACCGACAATGGCGCTAATGCTGATCTTGGGATCGAAAAAATCATCGGGAAGTTTATAATCCGGGTTGCGAATCGGATACTTTGTGTCGGGATCTAAATGGTATTTCTGAGTAAAGAAATACCAATCTTCTTGAAGAACCTTTCGAATATGCTTGGAACAATCCGGTAAAAGTTGAAGTGCAACAATAGAAAACGATTCCATAACGGGGAGTTTTATCTTATAAAGATAATAAATTCTTGACAAGAATCATAAATTTGAAACAAAGATTTGGCAGACCTTATGTGGAAATCTTCCAGTCCTAACCGACTTGAATTTAATAATATATCACCACATTGAAGGTTAAAATTCAAATAACTTTTTCATATCGAGACTTTTTTGTGTCTGGTGTGCGGGCGAAGGGCTGATCCGTTACGCCCTTCGCCACAGTTATTTTCCGCACTTTTCATAACCTTTCTCCTCATTTATAAGCCGCCTTCACGAACCCGGTGTGGATGGTATCTGGTTTCAGAAGCAAAGGTATCTACGGGCTGCACGCCCCTGCAAGATCAAGCCGCCGGGCGGTTTTGCGAGAAATCTTCCTCTTTCCCTTCGGGCGAGCGTATTTCCCGCAAAAATCTTGACATGGGCTAAGCCCTTCTTTTTCATGCTCCTGAAACCAGATACCATCCACACCGGCTCCGCTACGGCATAAAAAAAAAGTCGAAAGGTTATGAAAAGCACAGAAAATAAGAACAGGAAACCGAAAACCTCCAACCTTCCACTCAGCATGGGTGCGGGTTTGCGGGCAGGGCTGAAAATCGGGGCTGTCGCGCTGGGTTTTCATCTCTTCGGGAGCGGCTTTATTTGGGTCGTTTTGGCCTTTGTGTTCTGCTATGACATCCTGCGGGGTATTCTCTCCTGTCTTTTATCTCTCGTCGTTCTGATCGGCTTTTTCTCCTTTCTCTTTTCCCAAATCTTCTAAAATCCTAAAAATCATGGCAAAGTATTATTCTCTTTTCGGCGGGACGACCACCGACACCGAAATCCAAGTCGCAAAGGAAAACCAAATCGTCATCCATGAAGGCCCCGGCGCCTTTACTATCCGGTATGTAATCTACAAAGTCGAACACGACGCAGACGGATATATGTATCACATGATAAACACCGACACGAAAGAAATCCACCGTACCGACATCCTCCGGCCATACTCGCAGAAATTCGGTATCGGCATGTACTACACCGACACGCCCCCGGAATTTATGGACGCTTTCGAGGTCGCCGCCCTTGTTGCCGAAGCCGAGCAAAAAGCAAAAGAGGATACCGAAGCAAAAGTCCGGGCAAAGGACGAACACGACCGGATTGCGGCAATCGGTGCGGAGCGGTTGCGCCGGATTATGCCCGACAACGTGCAGGGGGTCATCGTGGCCGAACTCAACGAAACGGAATACACCGACCCCTCCTACGAATGCAGGGAAACGACCAGCGTCCGCACCGTGATACTCGGCTTTTCGACCACGCCCCGCAACGGCTTCGGGGAACTGCGTAAAGCCGCCCGAAATCTGCCCGAAACGGCGTATTTGGCCGAATATAACAAGGACTACGAACACCGTTCCCCCGGTTTCACGCTCGGCAGAAGCCCTTATTCGGGGTGGAGCATCCACAAAATGACCCACTACACCCGCGAGGGATTTATCGAACGGTTGGCCTATATAGCCGGAGACGAGAATAATATCCGGCTGACCAGTCCCAGTCCGGAGCGCACGCAGGAGGCCGGCCCGATAACCGTGCAGGGCGATTTTATCCTCACGAACTACTCCGAAAAGGCCGTCGCCCTGTTCGGCGATACGAAGCCCATAAAGGACGCATTATCCGACCTCGGCGGACGGTTCAACGGGCGCCTGACCTACCGCGGAGAGAAATGCGCCGGGTGGGTCTTTCCCAAAGCGAAAGAAATGCAGGTGCGCGAGTTAATCGGCATGACCGAATAATCCCGAAGTCCAATTCGGGGACGGTAACCCCGTCCCCACATAAACTAACGAATCATAAAAATCCGAAAATATGAGAACCATTTATCTGCAAAGGCAAGGCTCGACCGACACGTTTAACACCCACAATGCAATCAACACGGATTTAGGGTATTACATCGAGGTCAAAACATGGAGCGACAACCGCTACAACATTATCATCGCATCGACCCGTAAGCAGACCGAAGACGAAACCAAAAACAAACGGATAGAAATAACCGCCGTTTATCCCTCATTGTCCGACGCATTCAGACGGGTGGAAAAGGAACTGCGGGAGGAATTATCCGAAGATGCGATCATTTCCGACACGATAGAAAAATACTGCCATAACAATTTTACCTACAAAAAAGTGTCAGACAAATATTTGGCGGTCTGTTTTTATGAGAAATCCACCGAAACGATACGCCTGTACCCCGAGAATTACTGCCTCGTCTCTTTCCGGCACAAAGGCACGAAAGACTACCTCCGAATGGACAGCGCAACGGCGGAATACCTGCCCATATTGGAGGAACAGGCCAGGCAATACGAAAAGGAGGAGACTTGGACGTGCCACAAGGATAAATCCGAGGACTTCAGACGCGAACGGTTCGCGTGGCTTCTCGGAGAAGCACTCAAGAAAAAGGACTGCCACCGCAAATTCTATGTAACCGACACGCTTATCAAGTAATCCGCAAAGACAGTAATCCAATCCGGGGGCGGCAAGTCCCGCCCCCCCATAAAACCGAATCGACATGACACTCAACGAATATATTACCCAAAGCGAACCGCAGGCTAATGTAAAAGTCATACTCAAAGAGGGCGAATATATCCAGCGCAATGCAATCAAAGTAACCCCCTTTTCGGTTCAGACGACCGTCGATATTCCGGTGGTTACACAGCGGTACGGTATAAAAGACAATTATATCCGAATCGGAACCGCCCGGCAGTTGTTTGCACGACATCCCCAAACGGGCGAACTGCGCGGAAGCGTGTTTTTCCTGCCCGACGATGCCCCGGAACCGCCCGTACTTTCTCAATTCATGCAATTCCTAAAGGCGGATATGGCATTTTGCGAACAATGGGAAAAAGAGAACCCGCAACAGGGGGATTTGCAGGCACATAACGCCCGGTTCAGAGCGGCATACGCCGAATTTCTCACCAGCGTAAAGACAACCTATGCCCTTACAGATGCGGATATTAAGTGCTGGCTCGGTTGAACATTTATCCGGGAAGCATATTCCAAAAACGAATCATTAACCAAACATGCAATCCGATGAAAACAAAAGTTATCCTGTACGACCATACGGGCAACAACGTCATCAGTCGCCATAAGGAATTGACCCCGTTCGCGGAGAATATCTATACGACCTTCATCCATAAGGATAGCTGCGGTATCGACACCAACGATATATTCGGGATTGTGTTCGCAATCAAAGGCGTGTATTTCATCCCGGAATATTGCAATCGCGACCGCCTTGCCGACAGTAATTACAAAAATCGTCTTATCGACTTTCGCAGGCGATGGACAGACCATGTAAAACAGCAGGCCGCAGAGGGGCAGTATATCCGTCTGCTGGAAATTCGCGTGTTTGAGGAATTGGGAGAGGAAACAACCCCGTTACGGCAGGCCCGCGAAGCCATGTTGAAGAAACGGGATGCAGAGAATGAGGCACGCCGCCGCCATGACAAGGAAGCCGCACAAAGAAAGGAACAGGAAGAGCGGCAACGCCTCGACGAGTGTAAATGCCGCTTTTTAACCGGAGGAACGATAACGGGCGAGGAGTTCATAAGCATCGCCAAACGGGACGGATTCGCCATACACATCCGCACGGCAGGAACGCTCCGCAAGCGCATAGCCGAATTGAACCGGAACAGGGCGATATGGTATTACCGACTTCGAGGTAAAGCCGCACCCGACGTTACGGGATGCCGAAAAGCCATTAAAGGTTATCTCTCTTTTCTCGAAAACGAGGGAAACACTGCAATTGATTCATAAACAGCACAAAGCCATGAAAGCGACCGATTATTTCAAACAGACGATCCAAAGCTATTTACAACGCCGGGCGCAGGAGGACGAATTATTTGCACCCCGTTACGCCAACCCGAAGAAGAACATCGACGACTGTATAACATTTATCCTCAATTACGTGAAGCAAAGCGGGTGCAACGGCTTTGCGGACGATGAAATCTACTCGCTCGCCCTGCACTACTACGACGAGGACGACATCGACATCGGCAAGCCCCTCACTAATTGTAAAGTTGTGGTGAACCATACTATCGAACTCTCCGAAGCAGAGAAAGCCGAAGCACGGCGCCAAGCCATGCAAAAAGCAACGGACGAAGCCTACCGGAAAATTACGCAGGGTAAAAACAAGACCAAGAAGACCGAAACAACCACCCAGTCATCACTATTTTAATTCGATACACCATGAAACCGAGAAATAAATTCCAACAGAAAGCAGTCGAAGCAAGCAAGAAACTGCCACCGCTGACCCCGGCACAGGAACGCTGGGCCTACACAAAAGTTATCGAATCGGTAGGCCAGCGCACGAGAAAAGGTGTCGTTACCTGCCTCGACTGTGGCAAGGTGTTCCACAACGATACCAAACAGCAATATTGCACCTGTCCCGCCTGCGGAACACGACTGCGGATAGAAAATACTCGCAGGCAGAAATTCCAGCAACGGGAATACGTTACCTATATAACCGCTTGCGACGGGATGCAGGTCGTGCGGGTGTTTATGGTGAATTATTATGCCAAAGTCGGACGACCGCTGAACCGCTTTTGCCACGAAGTCATGCAACGTTGGATAGCCCCCGACGGCAAATACTGCACACTCGCCCGGAGCCGGGTATGGGGAACGATATATTACGATCTGTGGATTTATTCGTCCGATTTGGAACTGCACGGCGAATCGTGGGTATATGACAAAATTTATACGGATGATATATACCCTCGTATGAAACTCATCCCCGAACTGAAACGAACGGGATATAAAGGCGGATTATATGGTCAGAACCCTACGACCTTACTCCGTGTCCTGCTCTCGGATAACCGGGCGGAATCCCTGCTCAAAATGGGGCAAGACTGCCTATTACAACTGTATTTGAATGATAGCGGTCGGAGATTCGACAAATATTGGCCGAGTATCCGTATCGCCGTCCGTAACGGCTATAAAATCACGGATGCAACGACATGGTGCGACTATATAGACGCTTTGCGGACATTGGGCAAAGACCTGCACAGCCCCAAATATGTATGCCCCGCAGACCTTAAACGGGAACATGACCGCTGTATAGCCAAAATCGCCCGCAGGGAAGCCGAGCGGGAAATAGCCGAAAACCTCTCCGCATATTTTCAGAAAGAGTGCGCCTACCATAGAGCCAAAGCCAAATTCTTCGGCCTTGCGTTTTCGGACGGACAGATCGTCGTTCGGGTGTTGGAGAGTGTGAAAGAAATCATCATGGAGGGAAAGGCCATGCACCATTGCGTCGGCACGAACGAATACTATAAAAAAGCCGATTCGCTTATTTTTTCGGCAACCATAGACGGCCAGCGCATCGAAACCGTAGAGGTATCCCTCTCCCAACTCAAAGTTATTCAAAGCCGGGGCGTATGCAACAAACAAACGGAGTATCACGACAAAATCGTGCAGCTTGTAAATGACAATATGCCCCTTATCCAAAAGCGCATTGCCGCCTAATTCATCAATCCGAACTATCAAGATTATGCAACCGAGAAATAGTTTTGAACAGCAAATAGAAGAGGCGGGGCGCACGCTCCGCCCCATCTCCGCCCGGCAGATACGATGGGCGTTCGACCGATGCTTCGTCCGCTACGGACGCAGGACGACAAAAGGCGTGATAACTTGCACCGAGTGCGGACACGCATGGAGGGACAAGACGGCGCGGAAGCATTGTATCTGCCCCTCGTGCCACACCCGGCTGACCATAGACGACAACCACCTGCGCCGGATTTACGACACGGCGAACTACGCCCTGTTTATGACCGTCCATAACGGGATGCAGGTATTACGCTTCGTATATCTGGCCTACTATGTCCGTATCGGAGAAAGAGCGAAATACATTCATTTCGAAGTCGTGCAGCGGTGGATCGCCTCGGACGGGCGATGCGCCACCCGTGCAAGACTCATAACGAACCGGCCTTTCTACAAGACGTGGGATTATACAACCTCGTTGGAACTGCGCCCCCATAAGCCGCTGTATAATATCCATCCCCGTTGTGTTCATCCCCGGCCGCAACTCCTGCCCGAACTGCGAAGAAGCGGTTACAACGGACAGTTTCACCATATCTCCCCGCCGGAAATGTTCTGCGCCCTGCTGCGCGACAGCCGTGCCGAAACCCTGCTTAAAACAGGACAGGTTACGCTCTTGAAACACTTTGCCGAGAATACCCGCACATTGGACGACTATTGGCCATCGGTGCGTATCGTCCTGCGGAACGAGTACGCTATTGCCGATACTGAAATGTGGTGCGACTATATAGACCTATTGCGCTTTTTCGGCAAAGACCTGCGAAATGCCCGGTACGTGTGTCCCGCCGACCTGCGAACAGAACACGACCGCTATGTCGTGAAGAAACGGAAATATGAGCAGGCATTGGCCGAAGAAGAACGCCTGCGCCGGGAATTGGAATGCGAGAACGAATACCGGGAGGCCAAAGGACAGTTTTTCGGGATCGACTTTACGGACGGTAAAATTCATGTCCGGGTCTTGGAGAGCATCGAGCAGTTCCGGCAGGAGGGCGAAGCCATGCACCATTGCGTCTTTACCAACGAATATTACCGCCGAGACGATTCGCTGATCCTCTCGGCCACGATGGACGGCAAACGATTGGAAACGGTCGAGGTTTCGCTCTCCCGGCTCAAAGTGGCGCAGAGCCGAGGCGTATGCAACGAGGACAGTCCGTACCACAAGCAGATTATAAAACTCGTTCAGCACAATATACACCTGATAGAAAATCGACTGACAGCATAATCAATCTTTCAATAATTAGAATCGGGGCGGCGAAAGCCGCCCATAACACCGATACCATGAAAACAGACACGAATAAACAGAACCCGACCCACGAAATCCGGCAGAACGGAAAAGCCGTACTCCGGTCGGATTGCGAGTGTTCGCTTCCGATGATTTTCAACAACCTCACGGGACGCAATATTCCGGATGCCCGACAGTATAACGATTATATAGAGTGCATAGCCATCCGGGACATAGGCTTTACCTACGGGGAAATAGAACTGGTCAAGAACGGAGAGGTAGTAGCCAAAGGACTTATTACGAAGAAATAAAATCGGGACGGCAACAGCCGCCGTTCAAACAATTATGAAAAATCGACAGCACAACGAAAAAACGGTAAGGGCGAATGCCGTCCTTGCCCAACTCAAAACCCGATACAAGGCAAGAATTTGCGAGCACGACCACACGGCGATAGTCGTATCGGGTATTACCGAAAAA
>OGRK01001092.1_pt1 | contig 19339 bp, 17 predicted proteins | sample 1553471 | NCBI WGS metagenome assembly OGRK01 (sample SAMEA2580080, study PRJEB22360) | human gut metagenome | biome: human gut; feature: human-associated habitat; material: faeces | place: Denmark | collected 2008/2010
CATCAAATCTTCCATCCAGCTTAAAAGCCTTCAAAGAAGTGGCAATATCCGTCACTTAATATAGTTTTATACTGCCCCTCCAGCACAAAATTTATAAAAACTATATTCTCATAATTTTCACTTGCAAAATGAACAATAGATTCCGTTTTCCCAATCTGTCTTGCACCTTTAATGATTAGCGGAAGCCTGTTTTCTTTATCCTTCCACTGTCTTAAATAACTATCTACCTTTCTCGTGAACTACTCGGCAACTAAGTTACCAGAGTATCTAAAACTTAGAACAGTCCGCCACCAAGTCCGCCAAGACCACCTGTCAGTTTGGACATCATTGCAGCAGATTCCTGCTCTACTTTTCTTAACGCTTCATTGGTTGCTGCTACAATCAAATCTTCCAACATCTCAATATCATCCGGATCTACTACTTCTTCTGCAAGTTTTACTTTTGTCACTTCTTTTTTTCCGGAAATTGTTACTTCTACTGCACCACCACCGGCTTTTGCCGTAAATTCTTTTTCTTCCAGAGCTTTCTGGTTTTCTTCTGCCTGACGCTGCATTTTCTGTGCCTGTTTCATTAAGTTATTCATGTTTCCAGGCATACCCATTCCCGGAAATCCACCTCTTTTTGCCATTATATGTCCTCCTCGTCATCACTCATATCTTCTACTACGACATCCATCTGGATGCTTTGTTCAATCAGTTCATCTACCGAAATCGGTGTAAGTCCTGCCGGACCTTTTAAATCCGTATCCGTAATCACAAACTGAATTTCTACTTCTTTTCCTGTTTTTTCTCGAATAATTTTTTTCAGAAGCGGAATGGTATCTGGATTTTTGGTACAGATTTCCGCCTGAAAGTTGTGAAATTCAATATAAAGAATTGGCTCATCACTGTTTACATTATACTTTGGTGTGGCTTCTTTTAACATCTGTTTTAGCAGACCACTTGTTTCTCTTACAATTGCAGTCCAGTTCTTCTGAATATACTGCAAATCCTCCGGTGCTACTTTTTGTGGTTTTACTGCTTCTTGTTCTTGTGGCTCTTCGCCAAACAGTTCCGGCTGCGGCAGTGCCCGAGTACTCGCTTTTTGAGACTCCGTCAAAACCGGAATCCCTTTTTCCATCTTTTCTTCGAGTATGCGAATCCGGTCAAATAAAGAATCCAAATTTGTCTCCATCACCGGCTGGCATAATTTAATCAGTGCAATCTCAACCAATACGCGCTTTTGGGACGCATACCGAATCTGATTGGAAAGTTCCGAGAAAACTCGAATATAACGCATCAGCGTCTCCGTGTCAAGCATTTCACTCTCTTCTTTTAAACGTTCCAGATTTTCTGCCGAAACATCCACAGCATCTTCCGGTACATCCGAAGTTTTTACCAACAACAGATTTCGCATATACCACACAAAATCATTTACAAACTGTCCCAGTTCTCTTCCCTGCACTATCAACTCTTCCAGTGTTTTAATTGAGCCTGCGGTATCCTGTGCTAACACCTTTCTTAACAGTTCACTGAATACTTCCATATCTACTGCACCCAGCACATCGAGTGCTTTTTCATACGTCAGCTTTTCGCCCAGATAAAACGCAATGCACTGGTCCAATAAAGATAAAGCATCTCGCATCGAGCCATCTGCTGCTTTTGCAATATAGCGGATTGCTTTTTCTTCAACTTCCGTACCTTCTTTTTCCATCAATTCACTCAGTCTTTCAGAAATCGTATCAACCGTAATTCTCCTGAAATCATAACGCTGGCATCTTGATAAAATGGTGATTGGAATTTTATGTGCTTCGGTTGTTGCCAGAATAAAGATAACATAAGAAGGAGGTTCTTCCAGCGTCTTTAAAAGAGCATTAAATGCTCCGGTTGACAACATATGAACCTCATCAATGATGTATACTTTATAACGACCCTCGGCCGGACGATATGCCACTTCTTCGCGAATCTCACGAATATTATCGACACCGTTATTCGATGCGGCATCAATTTCAATTACATTCATAGAAGTACCGGCCGAAATCGCTTTGCAGGTTTCACATTCATTACAGGGACTTCCGTCTACCGGGTGCTCACAGTTTACTGCCTTTGCTAAAATTTTCGCAATTGTGGTTTTACCGGTACCTCTGGTTCCGCAAAACAGATAGGCGTGACCGATACGATCCGCCTTTATCTGATTTTTTAATGTAGTTACGATGTGTTCCTGTCCCTTTACGTCTTCAAAATTTTGCGGTCGAAACTTGCGATACAGCGCAACATAGCTCATTTTAATTCTTCTCCTGTTTTCTTGCTCTTCCATGCAAATGATGCATACTCGTCAAGCAGATATTTTTAGTCCGCCTGACTGCTTAATTCGATTAATCTCCAAAACTGATTCCGATTCGTTTTGCAGCTTTAACTAACTGGTCATCCGGAGAAACCATCTTTAATTTTCCGGCACAGTCTGCAAGCGGAACTTTTTTAATTTTTCCGTTCACAATTCCTACCATATAGCCATATTCCTCTTTCAGAATCAATCCTGCCGCTGCAGAACCCATACGTGTTGAAAGCACACGGTCATAAGGACACGGACTTCCTCCTCTTTGTGTATGACCTGGAATTGTGATACGAATATCTAAATCCAGTTTCTTTTTCAATTCTGCTTCCAGTTTATACGCAACAGACGGATAAACTTTCTTTTCTTCTTCCTGTTTCTTTTTTAATTCTTTCTTCGGAAGTGCTGCATCTTCTTTTGAAATTGCGCCCTCTGCCACAGCAAGGATGGTAAATCCCTTTCCGGAACGACTTCGATTTTTTACTGCCTCAGCAATCTTTTGAATATCATAAGGAATCTCAGGAATCAGAATAATATCTGCTCCACCTGCAATTCCGGCATGAAGGGTCAGCCAGCCTACCTTGTGTCCCATAACTTCTACGATAAAAATACGGCTGTGGGATGCGGCTGTTGTGTGAATACAGTCAATTGCATCCGTTGCAATATTGACTGCACTTTGAAAACCAAATGTCATATCGGTTCCCCAGATATCATTGTCAATGGTTTTTGGAAGATGAATAATATTTAAGCCTTCTTCCCTTAACAGGTTTGCTGTTTTTTGTGTACCGTTTCCTCCAAGAATAACCAGACAGTCCAGACAAAGTTTATGATAAGTCTGTTTCATTGCTTCTACTTTGTCCAGTCCATTTGCATCCGGTACTCTCATCAGTTTAAACGGCTGACGTGATGTTCCAAGTATCGTTCCGCCTCGGGTTAAAATTCCTGAAAAATCCTTTGCAGAAAGCATTCTGTAATTTCCGTAGATAAGCCCTTTATAGCCATCATCAAATCCATAAACTTCCAAATCCTCTAAATTATTGAATAAACCTTTCACCACGCCACGCATTGTAGCATTTAACGCCTGACAGTCACCGCCGCTTGTCAGCAGACCAATTCTCTTCATAGATTCATCACATCCCATCTTGTGTTTTTACAAGTCTTACTTTCAAACACCTTATCGTACATACACGAATAGCATTTTGATATTTTGATCTTGTCATTTTTTATTATATACTAATTTATTTTTTATCACAATGCGAATTTTGAAAAAACAGTTCCACCTCTCCCGATTCATTTTTTTCTTTTAAAACGGTTACCTCAAATACCATATTTTCCCCTGGATTTAACGTTGTCAGTTCTATTTTTTTCTCCGGCATTTTCCCCTTATAAAATAAATCCCCTTTCTTTTTCAGTTCAATCTCTACATCGTTTGGTGCCTGTCCCCAAAAATAATAACACTCCGTCTCTTCTGTCTGATTCCAGATAGAAAACACCTGACTTTTACTCTCTTTTGCTTTTAAATCATTAAACTTCGGAAATTCCTGTTCCGTCACAATAAATTTCGGAATCCCTGCATCTTCTTTGGCTGCTTCTTCTTTAGAAAATCCTGCCAAAAAAATCCCGAGTAATAGTAATAACAAAAGTTTTGCGCACATACTTTTATCCTCCCATTACTAATTTATTCCCACTTTCTTAAAATTTTCCAAAAAGTTCTCTCTGCTTTTCTTTTTTACATTGACAAACCTGCAAAAAACCGATATACTGGTATCACCGTGCAGCCGGGGAGTTAGCGGTGCCCTGTACCTGCAATCCGCTACAGCAGGGGTGTTGCCAAACGGAGGGGCTTGCTTTGCGGAGCTGCCCTCTATAAGTGGCGTTGACGTTTGGGTCTCACGCAACAGGACTCTGTGAACCGTGTCAGGTCAGGAATGAAGCAGCACTAAGCAGAATCCCCTGTGTGCCGTGAGGGTGCCTGGGCTGAGTTAACTGTAGAGGTAACGTCCGTGAAGGAGTCTCGATGGGCGGTGCACGGTAAAAAAAGAATATCATAACCTTCTTTGCATCATCATAGAATAAAAGAGATGATTGCAGGGGAGGTTTTTTTATTGCAATATTGGATGATTTCTATCATGAATCATTATGGGTATCTGGGAATTGCCCTCTTGATTCTGATTGAAAATCTGTTTCCTCCGATTCCTTCAGAAGTAATTCTGACCTTTGGTGGATTTTTAACGACTTATACAAATATGAATCTGATTGGGGTTATTCTTTTTTCTACACTTGGCAGTGTCCTTGGCGCAGTTGTGCTTTATCAGATTGGAAGTCTTGTTCCGGTCTCAAAACTTGAGGCAATTGTCAGTGGAAAAATCGGAAAACTGCTTCACTTTAAAAAAGAGGATGTCTCTCATGCTGTGGAATGGTTCGACAGCAAAGGAAATTATACCGTCTTTTTCTGCCGGTTTATTCCAATTGTAAGAAGCCTGATTTCAATTCCCGCAGGTATGGCGCACATGCATTTTTCCAAATTTTTTATTCTCACCACCTTCGGAAGTCTCATCTGGAATACCGTACTCGTCACACTTGGAGCATTTGCCGGTGCTTCCTGGCAAAAGACGGCACAATATTTCCACTCTTATAATCAGGCAGGAAAACTTGTACTTTGTGCTTTCACTCTCATTGGAATTTTCTTATACATAAAAAAACGCTTCCAGAAATGAATCTTTCCGGAAGTGTCCTTTTACTTGATTATCATTTTTCTTTTCTAGATTTCTTTTTTTAATGCTTTAATAAATTCCGGAGTCGTTCCACAGCATCCACCTACAATATCTGCGCCTGCATCCATCAATACTTTCATATTTTTTGCAAATGCCTCTGCGCCCATCGAGTAGACCGCATTGCCTTTTTCATCAATTGCCGGCATACCCGCATTTGGTTTTACAATCACCGGAATCTGTACTCGTTTTCTGATGTTTTCCACAACCGATACTAACTGGTCCGGTCCGGTCGAACAGTTGATTCCAACTGCATCTGCGCCCATCTGTTCCAGACTTTCCACTGCTTCATAAATATCTCCGCCAAAGAACAGACTTCCATCGGATTCTACGGTAAGAGTACACATAACCGGCAGGTCACAGACTGCTGCCGCTGCATCTAAAACTGCCATAACTTCTGTGACTCCAAGCATGGTTTCTGCAACCAGTAAATCCACCCCTGCATCATTTAAAATGCGAATCTGCTCGGTATAAGCCTCTAACAGTTCTTCGTAAGCAATTTCCTGCTTTCCTGTCGTTGTCACATCTCCTGCTACAAGACATTTGTCTCCCACTGCATCCTTTGTAATCTTTACGAGTCCTCGATTTAACTCTTCTACTTTATCCTCTAATCCATGATTTGCCAGACTGATTCTGTTTGCAGAAAATGTCGGCGCATAAATAATATCAGAACCTGCCTCTGCATAGGCTTTCTGTAATTCTATTAATGCCTGTGGATTTTCATAAATCCATGCTTCTGAACACACACCTCTTGGCATTCCTGCTTTCATCAAATTAGAGCCTGTTGCTCCATCTAATACCACTTTTCCTTTTGCTACCAGTTCTTTAAATTCCTGTTTTGTCATTTTCTTCCAGCTCCTTTGCTTTTGCTTTCGCTTTTGCCTTTTCCATTCTTAGTTCTTTAAAAAATCCACTCAGCATGGTACTGCATTCTTCTTCAAGAACTCCTCTTTCCACTTCTACCTTATGATTAAATCCATCCATTTCCAAAAGATTCAAGACCGAGCCTGCACAGCCCGCTTTTGGATTCATGCTTCCAATCACAACTTTATCAATTCTTGCCTGCACAATTGCTCCGGCACACATCTGGCATGGCTCAAGGGTCACATACAAGGTACAGCCCTCCAGTCTCCAGTCACCTAATTTTTTACTTGCTTTTCGAATTGCATTGATTTCCGCATGAGAAGTGGTATTTTTATCTGTATTTCTCCGATTGTAACCACGGGCAATAATCTTCCCTTCATAGACAATCACACAACCAATCGGTACTTCCCGAAGCGCATACGCTTTTTTCGCCTGCCGAATGGCCTCTTTCATAAATTTTTCTTCGTCTCTCATTCTCCGCATCCTATTTCTGTATGATTTAGAATTATACAACAGAGTGCTTTTTCATTGCAACCCATTGCAACCGGTTGCTTTTTATTTTTTTCATACTCTGTTTAAAAATTTCAGAAAAGGTTTATGATACGGACACAATTCTATCATATTTTTGGGATATACTAGCATTATCAAATGAAGAAGACAGCGGCTGCATCGCAGTTTAAGTTTTACGAAAGTAAGGTTTGAACGAAATCAACTTTGTGGCTGCCGGCCTTCGCCCAATAAGCAAGTTAACTTTTTATATAGATTTTTCTTTTCCCTCCCTCTCTTTGCCGGTACATGAAAATGTACCGGCACTTTTTTTATTCGCAAGAATTTTTTCGCAACAAAAAAGGCAGTACAACTTTCGTCATACCGCCATTCACCGGAGATGGTGGGAGTCGAACCCACGCGCCCACGAAGGACCTATCGCATTTCGAGTGCGACCTCTTACGACCACTTGAGTACATCTCCATGTTTTTCTATTATACGGTGCTTCCTGCTTTTGGTCAAGCAAAAAATCTATTTTATTGACCACATTCTAATAAAATAGTATAATTTTATTAGATATAAAAAACGTGATGTAAAGTGCTCACTCGCCGCTTAGTGCTCTACGCACTTGAAGCGGGGGAATGCTTATCTGCGTTCAAATTCTAGAGAGGAGAATGCCCATGACAAAAACCAGAAACATAATTTTTGCAATTATTTTACTTATCCTGATTGGTGCAGGTTTTCTCTTTTATCATGCAAATCAGGCAAAACAGAGTGACACGTTCATTCCTCTGAGTGAATATAATGAACGTTTTTCAAAAGAGGGACACGGAAATTAGCCCGAATTATCATCCCTAAAGCAAGAAAGGATTTCCACCATGCCAATCAACGGATTTAACAAAACCACACTTTTAGATTACCCCGGAAAAATTGCATCCACCATCTTCCTTGGCGGGTGCAATTTCCGCTGTCCATTTTGCCAGAACAGTTCTCTCGTACTCTCTCCAAATAAACAGCCTGTGATTTTCACAGAAGAAGTCCTTTCTGTTTTAAAAAAACGTCAGGGAATTTTAGAGGGGGTCTGCATCACAGGCGGTGAGCCGACTTTGGATAAAGACTTGTTTCTGTTGATTGATAAAATCAAAGAACTTGGTTATCCAGTTAAACTTGATACCAACGGCAGCCATCCATGGACTCTAAAAAAATTAGTGAACAATCAGATGATTGACATGGTTGCAATGGATATTAAATCTTCCAAAGAATCTTATGCAAAAGTATCTGGCTGCAAAAACATTGATTTAACATCCATCTGTGAATCTGTTGAATTTCTGCTCTCTAATGTGATTCCTTACGAATTTCGTACTACCGTTGTACGTGAACTTCATGACAAAGCCGATTTTGAATCTATCGGTAAGTGGATTGCCGGATGTCAGGCCTATTTCTTACAGGCATACCGCGATTCTCCGGATGTGATTCATCCCGGATTCACCAGTTATACAAAAACCGAATTAGAACAATTTCAAAAGATTTTATTAAGAACGATTCCCTCTGTTTCCATCAGGGGGATTGATTGACCGATACCAATAACCGAAATGTCCTTGTACTTCCTGTGCAGACATTTCGGTTGTTTCGCATTTTGCTTCTTTAAAATAAGGGAATCCAAACATTCCCGCCATCAGTGCTTCCTGTCTGTTATACGTTCCCGGCACTCCAAGTATGTAACAATTTCTCTTCGTATCTTTTCCAATCAAGGCATGTTTATACCGTCTCCATCCATAACGCAGGAAATTATTATTTAAAAGTCCCTGGTCACATGGATTTAGCTGATTATAATCCAAAAGACCAATTTTTGCACACTGTTCAAATTCGCCGTCCTTAAATGGACAGTAGAAGGATTCTTCGAGTTCACTTGATTCTTCCGGTTCTTCTAACGCTCCTGATTCCTCCGGCTCTTCTGGTTCCTCTAATTTTTCTTCTATTTCTCCTGTTTCACTTATTTCTTCCTGACATTCCTCTCCGACTTCTTCTAAGATACTTGGTGTCGGTGGAAATGGATTTTCCTGTATTTCCAGTTCTGTTTCTTCTCTGCCTTCCTCTTCACCTTCTGTTTCTTCAGGTTCTTCTTTTAATTCTTTTAATTCTTTTAATTCCTTTAATTCTTCTATCTCTTCTTTTCCTTTTTCTTCTTTTTTCTTTCCAAACCGAATTTCATCGAGACACACCGGATTTTCATCCCAGCCGGTTCCATACATCACATCAGCGGTCAAAAACACGATTCCATTGAAATCATCGATTGAATATCCACTTTCCGAGACATTTTCCTCCGGCAACTCCAGTGAAAAGGCAATGATTTCTCCTGCCAGATCGCAAGTTCCAAGATAAACTGCTTCACATTCCTGTCTTTCTCCATCTCTTACATATCCATAAATTTCACACGGAAGAGTTTTCTGTCCATAAACACCCGAAAGCCGAAACTGCATCCGGCAGACCCCATCCCGAACTTCAACTTTTACAAAGCCTTTTCCATTTCCTTTTTTTCTTCCCTCATATTCATATACATAAGCAACAAATCGTCGATATCCAGACATGTAATTCTCCCAAAAATTTGTTCTTTAAAAGTATATGATGCAAATGTCAAAAGTATATGAAAAAAAATTTAAAAATTTTCATTTTTTTATTGACAATTTGATTCAATTCCAGTATAATTGCAAATGTTGAATGCGAAAAACATTTTAACGAAGCGTGGCTCAGTTTGGTAGAGCGCTGCGTTCGGGACGCAGAGGTCGCGTGTTCGAATCACGTCGCTTCGACTTCAACGAAGAAACGGTAGGGCAGAAATGTCGTACCGTTTTTCTTTTATTTTTTAAGGATTGGAAATTGAACGCAGATAAGCATTCAATTTCCAATCCTTTTTCAATTTCTTTACGAATTTCTTCTCCACCCTGCCGGATATTTATTTTTCAAAGTCTGATTCACCAGTTTTCCAAACCCAAGCGGATGTCCATCCACACATACTAACTGCCAGCCCTTTTTCACTTTTGCTTCACCATCTTCGATTAAAAGTGTCTCTCCTTTTAAATAGCGTGTAACCCGCTCATCCTCACTCGAAAGGTTCAGAATTGCAGGAAACTGGTCTTGTGAGAGCGCAAGCGCCAGTGGTTCGGATGGCTCAAAGCGGTTTTTCTTTAATTCTCCTAAGAATAAACCATTTCGGACAAAATGGATTCCTTTATAGTGATTCGATGCCGGCGGCAGATAATATACATTTTGATTGCGGATTTCAATCCGTTCTTTTTCAAATGGAAGTTCCATTGGCGCCCAGAATTCATTTAATAATTTCCATGCTTCTTTTTCCGGTTTCTGGACTGCCACATCGGACTTGGATGGATACAGAATTCCTTTTTTCTTCAACAGTGCAATAAAATGCCCTTCTCCTGCCATCTTATGCGGGAAAATACGCACACATCTTTTTAAGGTGTCGTCTCCATTTCCCCATTCTGGATTTCCCTCTGAAAATCCTTCATAAGCCGGAATTTCCAAAAGTTCCATCTCCGGGAAATTTTCAAGGATATACGAAATTGTTCCTTCATTTTCGATTGGCGCAAAGGTGCAGGTGGAATACAGCATGAGTCCACCTGGTTTTAGCATGGAAATCGCATTTGAAACGATTTCTCTTTGCAGATTTGCAAAAAATTCCGGACGACTCTCATCCCATGTTTTTGCAACGTCCATATCTTTTCGGAACATTCCCTCACCTGAACATGGTGCATCGACTAAAACTTTATCAAAAAATTCCGGCATCACACGGGCAAGATTTTTGGGAACTTCATTTGTGATAAATGAATTTTTAATTCCACAAAGCTCAATATTTCTAAGCAGGGCTTTTGCTCTTGAGGCACTGATTTCATTTGCAACCAGCATGCCCTGCCCTTTTAAGCGTGCGCCAAGTTCCGTTGCCTTCCCGCCCGGTGCAGCACATAAATCCAATACATAGTCCCCCGGAGCAACCGGTAAAATAGCAGCAGGCGCCATTGCACTCGGCTCTTGAAGATAATAAAGTCCGGAGGCATAGTAAGGGTGTCTGGCAGGACGGTCAGCTTCTTCATAATAAAATCCATTCTCTGTCCACGGAACTTTAGTTAGATGAAATGGAGATTGTTTTAAAAATTCTTCTACAGATATTTTCAGCGTATTGATTCGCAGACCAAACTGGCGGGGAGCTTCATAACTTTTTAAAAAATCTTCGTATTCTTCTCCAAGCATGGCTTTCATACGCTCTAAAAATGCCTTTGGCAATTGTTCAATCATAGTTTTATTTCCTTTACAGTATTTATTCTTTGAAGCATTATATAGCAAAAACGGTATGCCTGCAACTACAGACATACCGTTTAATTTCATTTTCGCTCTTATTCTTTTTATTCTGCAGGCTGTTCTGCTTCCACCGGTTCTTCTGCAAGTACCTGCTCATATTTCTGAAGAATAATTCCCTGGATTTTTTCACGTGTTTCAGAGTTAATCGGATGAGCAATATCTCTATATTCGCCATCAGTCGCTTTTCTGCTCGGCATTGCGATAAACAATCCTTTTTCACCCTCAATCACCTTGATGTCATGTACTACAAATTCTTCATCAATTGTGATGGATACAACTGCCTTCATTTTACCTTCTTTTGCAACTCTTCTTACTCTTACATCTGTGATGTTCATAATAAACCCTTCCCCTTTCATAGCCTTCTCAAAAAGCCCTCTTTATAAGTCCGATTTTTGTATCTTTTATTTTGTAAAAACCTGCTTAGTCATTACAATACATATCTTTCGTTTTTCTCAATTACAATCTTGATGCCTTCTTCTCCGCAATAGTAAGAATTTGCACGAATGGTATCACGACTTTCCACAATACAGTTTTCAATGTGTGTGTTATCACCTAAATAAACATCATTCAAAATGATAGAGTTCTTGATTACACAGTTATTACCCACAAATACTTTTTTAAATAAGATAGAATTTTCTACCTGTCCGTTAATGATACATCCACTGGAAATCAGGCTGTTTTTCACCTGTGAACCTGGATTGTATTTTGCCGGTGGTAAATCATCAATCTTAGACTGAATGGATGGATACTGATTAAAGAAGTAATCTCTGACTTCCGGCTTCAGAAAATCCATATTTGTTCTATAATAAGCATCTACAGTGGAGATATTGCTCCAGTATGTATTAATTTTATATCCATAGATTCTCTTTAATTCTTTATAACGAATCAGAATATCTTTTACGAAATCATATCTGTCTTCTTCCTGGCATTTTTCAAGCAGCTCGATTAACTGACGTCTTCTGATAACATAGATACCGGTAGAAACCGTGTTGGTATGTGTTACCATCGGTTTTTCTTCAAATTCCTGAATTCTGCAGTCTTCATTCATTTTGATACAGCCAAATCTGGTTGCTTCATCAGCCGGAACATCCGTACATACAACGGTAACATCTGCTCGTTTTGCAATATGGAATTCCAGAACTTTATTGAAATCCATTTTATAAACACAATCACCGGAAGCGATTACAACATAAGGCTCATGGCTGTTTTTTAAGAAATTTAAGTTCTGAGCCATTGCATCGGCGGTTCCTCTGTACCAGAAGTTATTATCTGCAGTAATGGTTGGCGGGAATGTATATAAGCCCCCCTGCTTTCTACCAAAGTCCCACCATTTCGAAGAACTTAAATGTTCATTTAAAGAACGTGCATTATACTGTGTTAAAACTGCTACTTTCTGAATACGGGAGTTCGACATATTACTAAGCGCAAAGTCGATACTGCGGAAACTTCCGGCAACAGGCATTGCTGCTATTGCTCGTTTGTTTGATAATTCTTTCATTTTATTGTTATTGCCGCCGGCAAGAATAATTCCTATTGCTCTCATGCTGTCTCACCTTCCTTATTTAAAGTTTCTCCACTTGCAAGTTCTCCATCCGGATAATCTTCCGGTGTTGTCTCTCCAACAATTGCTGTGTTAATTCCGATTTTTACGTCTGCCGGAATAACAGAATTTTCTCCAATTGTTACTAAACCAAAAGAGTATACACTTGGTTTTTCTTTATTTGGAACGTCTTCTCCAACACCCATTACTACGTTATTTCCAACTGTAACATTTTCTGCGATGATTGCCTTATCAATTGTTACATTCTCTCCGATAAAGGACTGTTTCATAATGATAGAGTTACGCACTACACTGCCTTTTTTAATCACTACACCAGGTCCGATAACAGAGTTATAAACTTCACCGTGAATTTCACTGCCTTCGCCGATGATACTTCTTTCTACAACAGCTTCTGCTGAAATGTACTGAGGCGGAATAATATCTGTTTTTGTATAGATTTTCCAAAATTCTTCGTATAAATTAAATTCAGGAATGATATCAATCAGTTCCATATTTGCTTCCCAGTAAGAGCCAAGTGTACCTACATCTTTCCAGTAGCCATTATATTCATAAGCAAACAGACGCTGACCTTTTTCTCTGCAGTATGGCAGAATATGTTTACCAAAATCACAGCCTGGCTGGTCTTTTAATGCAAGTAAGGCTTCTTTTAATACTGGCCAGCTGAATATGTAAATACCCATAGATGCAAGATTGCTCTTTGGATTTTCCGGTTTTTCTTCAAATTCTGTGATGCGTCCTGTCTCGTCTGTAATTGCCAGACCAAAACGGCTTGCTTCTTCCCACGGAACCGGCATGCAAGCTAATGTTACGTCAGCTTTATTTGCTTTATGGAAATCGAGCATTACTTCGTAATCCATTTTATAAATATGGTCACCACCAAGGATTAATACATAATCCGGATTGTAGGTTTCCATATATGCCATATTCTGATAAATTGCGTTTGCTGTTCCTGTATACCATTCTGTATCCGTTTTTTTCTCATAAGGCGGAAGAATGGAAACACCACCTACATTTTTATCCAAATCCCACGGAATACCAATCCCGATATGTGTATTTAAGCGAAGTGGCTGATACTGTGTCAGTACTCCGACTGTATCTACTCCTGAATTAATACAGTTACTAAGCGGGAAATCTATAATTCTATATTTTCCTCCAAACGAAACTGCCGGTTTTGCTACCTTTGCAGTCAGTACACCCAAACGGCTGCCCTGTCCACCTGCAAGCAACATGGCAATCATCTCTTTCTTAATCATGTAATCACCTCTTGTATATATTTATGATTCTTCTATTATACCACATCAAATCAAAATTGTGAACATTTTTAACAATTTTTTTTCGACTTTTCCATTGTTTTTGTGACATTTTACTTGTCTCTAACGTTTTGATTAAGAAAGGGTTTTCATTCCCATTTTTTTTATGTATAATGAACTATTGAAAGATGTAAAAGTTAAGGAATTAAAGATAGAAAGGAACTTGTTGCCTTATGTATGAAATAGATTTTAATAAACCATTACACATTCATTTTATCGGTATCGGCGGAATCAGCATGAGTGGTCTTGCCGAAATTCTTTTAAAAGAAGATTTTAAAATTTCCGGTTCGGACGCCAAACCTTCTGACCTTGTAACGCACTTGGAAAGTCTGGGAGCAAAAGTCTATATCGGACAGCGTGCTTCTAATATCACAGACGATATTGAACTCGTTATCTACACAGCTGCGATTCATCCGGATAATCCGGAATTTGCCTGTGCAAAAGAAAAACAGATTCCAATGCTCACAAGAGCAGAACTGCTTGGTCAGATTATGCGCAACTATGAAACTCCAATTGCTGTTTCCGGAACACACGGAAAGACAACTACAACTTCCATGATTTCCCATATTCTCTTAGAAGCAGACGCTGACCCTACTATTTCCGTTGGAGGAATCTTACCTGCAATCCATGGAAATATCCGTGTTGGCGAATCTGAAACCTTTGTTACAGAAGCCTGTGAATACACGAACAGCTTTTTAAGCTTTTTCCCGAAAATCAGCATTATCTTAAATATCGATGCCGACCATCTGGATTTCTTTAAAGATATTGATGATATTCGTCATTCTTTCCGATTGTTTGCCGAAAAACTTCCGAAAGACGGAACTTTAATTATCAATCAGGATATTCCAAATGTTGCCGAAATCACAAAGGATTTACCATGCGAAATTATTTCCTATGCCCTGGAACAGAATGCAGATTACACTGCTGCAAATATTGAATTTGATGAAACTGCACACGCTTCCTTCGACTGTATGGAAAAAGGTACTTTACTTGGTCATTTTTCACTTTCCGTTCCTGGTATTCACAATGTCTCAAATGCATTGTCTGCCATTACGCTGGGAAGAAAACTTGGTCTTTCCCTGGAATCTATCCAGAAAGGTCTCCTGCATTTTGGAGGAACAGACCGCCGTTTCCAGTATAAAGGAAAAGTGGGAGGTGTTACCGTTATTGATGACTATGCACATCATCCGACAGAGATTGCCGCAACACTGCGCACTGCAAAAAACTATCCACATAAAACAATCTGGTGTGTATTCCAGCCTCATACCTATACCAGAACAAAAGCACTGATGGATGAGTTTGCCCAGGCATTAAGCCTTGCAGATAAAGTTGTGCTTGCAGATATCTATGCGGCACGAGAAACAGATACACTGGGAATTTCTTCCAAAGACCTTCAGGAAAAAATTCATCAGCAAATGCTCTATGACAAAGCATCTGCATATACTTATGATTCTGATAAAAGCGCCCCAAAACTGGCAGTAATTTTCCCGGGAATCGGCTATACTGCTGACAAACCACTCCTGTATTATGCAAGCCGTCTTGCCAGGCATTATGGGTATCAGATTCTCGCTGTATCCTATGGAACCCTCCCTGAGAATGTCAAGGGTGATCACGCAAAAATGAAGCAGGCTTTTGAGCTTGCTTATGAACAAACAGAACAGGCTCTGCAGGATATCGACTGGAATTCCTATGGCAGCATTCTCTTTATTTCCAAAAGCATCGGTACAGTTATCGCTTCCGCTTATGCTTCCAGACATAATATAAAAGGAAAAAGCATCCTGTTCACACCTCTGACTGACACTTTTTCCTTTGCTCGTCCCGGCAGCATTGCATTTCACGGTACTGCAGATCCATGGGCAGAAACAGACTCTATCCGTACACTGGCTGAACAAAAAGAAGTCCCTCTTTTTCTTACGCCAAATGCCAATCACTCTCTGGAGACCGGCGATGTACAGGCAGATCTTTCGATTATAAAATCCACAATGGAGCATGTTAACCGTTTTATTGCAACTCCGTAGATTATTTCGTATATTCCTGAATCAGGGCAAGAAGGAGCTCCACACTCTTCTCCATTCCTTCCACACTGATATGCTCATATGGTCCATGAAAAGCATGTCCACCTGTTCCAAGATTTGGACACGGCAGTCCTTTGAAGCTTAACTGGCATCCATCGGTTCCTCCACGAATTGGAAGGATCAATGGTGCCACACCTGCTGCCTCACATGCCTTTTTCGCATGGTCGATCAGATGCATGTGCTCTTCTACAATTTCTTTCATATTGAGGTACTGGTCAGTAATCTTAAGCGTTACCGTCCCTTCGCCCCACTTTGCATTTAAGTTCTTTTCTATCAGTCGAAGAGTCTTCTTCCGCTCTTCGAATCCGTTTTTGTCATGATCTCTGACAATATAATTAAGTTTCGCTTCACCGACTTCCCCCTGCATGCTGATCAGATGATAAAATCCCTCATAGTCTTCGGTTCCTCTCGGTGTCTCCATAGATGGCAGGCAGTTGTTGATCTCTATCGCAACCAGACTGGCATTGATCATCGTATCTTTTCCTTCACCCGGATGAACATTAAATCCCCTGATTTCAAATTCTGCTTTGCAGGCATTAAAATTCTCGTACTGAATCTCCCCTTCACTGTCACCATCCAGAGTATAAGCATACTCTGCGCCAAACTGATCCAGATTGAAATGTTCCGCTCCCATTCCAATTTCCTCATCCGGAGTAAATGCTACACAAATCATGCCATGCGGCCGATTTTCTGTCTGGATTCTTTCAATCATAGTCAGAATCTCTGCAATTCCTGCTTTGTCATCTGCTCCCAGAATCGTTGTTCCATCCGAAGTGAGCAGTGTACGTCCTTTTAGCCCTGTCAGATGTGGAAATTCCTTCGGACTCAATACCAGTCCGCTTGTGCCAAGTACCAGATCCCCGCCATCATAATTTTTGGTAACCATCGGTCGGATCTCATGATCACAAAAATCAGAAACTGTATCCATGTGTGCGATAAATCCAAGTGCCGGAATCTCTTTTTTTCCTTCCGTCGCCGGAAGTTTTCCATACAGATAACACTTATCATCAAGGACTACCTCTGTCAGGCCAAGTTCCTTCATTTCTTTTTCCAGCTTCCTCGCCAGATCAAACTGACACACAGAAGACGGAACTGTCTCACTCTCTTCATCACTCGGCGTACGCACTGTCACATAGTTGATCAGTCTTTCCCATGCTTTCATAATATCTGCTCCTTTGTTTCTATTTAGTTCTCTGTCTGATGTATATCTCCGGATTGTCTTATTCTTTTAAATATTTCATCATTGTTGGGACAAGAATATTCATATCAACAGGCTTTGCAACATGAGCATTCATTCCAACAGAAAGAACCTTTTGTATATCTTCTGCGAAAGCATTGGCAGTCATCGCAATAATTGGGATCCTGGCTTTTTTCGTATCCTTCATCTTTCGGATAGTTAATGTAGCGTCATATCCATTCATAACCGGCATCTGAATATCCATAAGGATCATCTTGTAATAATCAGCATCAGCCTTTTCAATCATATCAATGCATGCAGCACCATCATTTGCAGTCTCAACAATACAGCCTTCTTCCATTAATAGTTCCGTTGCAATTTCAGTGTTGATCTCATTATCTTCGACTAATAAAATCCGAACACCATTCAGGCAATTCTTATTACGCAGATTACTTTTTTTCTTCATCATAGAATCTTCTTTTGACGCTTTTCTGCAAGGAACAGTCACTGTAAATATGGAACCCTCACCCTGCTTGCTTTTCACTTCTATTGAGCCATCCATAAGATCTACAAGCTTTTTCGTAATACCCATTCCGATGCCGTTGCCCTCAATATGACTGACTGTAGAGTTGCGTTCTCTTTCAAAAATTTCAAAAATGTGCTTTTGAAAATCTTCAGACATACCAATTCCATTATCGGTAATGGTAATGATCATATTGCACCAGTCTTCTTTTTCACAAGATTTCTGTACAACATTACAGGATATAGCACCTCCTGTATTTGTATACTTTATCGCATTGCTTATAATATTAAGACAGACTTCTGACAGATGTGGTGCATCCATATATACATACGGATACATGATTTGTTCTGTCAGAGAGAGTGTCTGATTTTTACTTTCTGCCTGTTGCTGGAACATAATGATACAATTTTCAAAGCACTCATGAACATTCGAAACAGTGTATTCCATTTCGACTTTATTATTTTCAATTCTTGCAAGATCCAGAACATTACCAAGCATCGATAAAAGTTCTTTTCCGCATATTCGAATTTCTTCAAGATATCTGCCCAGTTTATCTATTTCCCGCAAATGTCTGGACGCCAGTTCTGCATAACCAATGATTGCATTCATAGGAGTTCTGATATCATGGGACATATTGAACAGAAATGATGATTTTGCTTTATTTGCACATTCTGCTTTTAATTTAGCTTCCCGCAATTCTTCCTCTTGTCTTAATTCCCGCAATTTTTCATCTGTCACATCTCGATTTGCAATCAATACTGATGTAACATTTCCATCTTTATCATAGTTTTGAGGAACGACCATAGAAAGAAACCATGATCCTTCCTTTAGTTTGAATTCGGAAGACATAGATTCTTTCTTATAAAGCCGTGCTGCCATGGTTTGTATGTCAAAAAATTCCATATACTTCTGCACAAATGGTTCTGCTATCACATTTTTGATAATCTCAATCAGAAGATTCCATTCGATATTATTATCTTTCATATCAATATTCATTTTTCGAGTTCTTTTGACAAGTTCAACACGCTTTGTTTTTAAATCCAGCCTTAAGATTAAATAATAGGCAGTGCCTAATGCATAAAAGGCCTGCCGGGTTCTTTGCATCTGCTTTCCCAATGTAACAGGGAACTCTTCACCGTCCATCTGTTCCAAATCTGGTATTGACTGATGCAGATGCTGAACCAGCCATTTTCCATTCGTCCACCTATAGATAATCGTAAATCTTGTCTCCATTTTAAAACAGATTGAACCATCTTTAAACAGACCAATAAAATCTACTGTTCCGTGTGCAAGAACATGATCATCGTCAAGCCGTTCTTCTTCCTGATGTAAATTTCCTACTTCAATTCTGATTTTATCTCTTCGTTTTACATCAAATTTAAATGATTCTAAAAACTCATGCAGATTCCTGTAAAGCTCATGTTTCCCGGTTCCAATCAGACTGATATTTTCGTCAAAGTAATTTTCGATACCCAGATCATTTGCTGAATCAGCGTTAATATATATTTTCAAAAGCTGCTCTGTGAGTTTTTTGAAATCATCCATACGCTTTTCCCCCCGCCTGAAAATCCAAAATGATTTTTGGTTTTCTGCCTAATTTCCAAGTTTCTCCATTTGCCATTTTCTTCCCGAATTTCTGAATTTATATTTCAAATCGTTTACTTTATTATAGCATAGCATCATATTGTTATGCCATCAGTTTTTCAAGCCAGGTGTCCCTGGCAATTGTGACACCACTTCAACAGGCGGCCATGATCTTCTGAGAGCCACATAGGATATTAAAAAGTTCGCAAACCAACCTGCTGGTACAGCAAGCCAGACGAATTCAATACCAAAACGCGGTGCAAAAATCAAAGCAACAGACAGGCGAATCGCCAGGTTTACCATGTTT
>OGRK01001106.1_pt1 | contig 19131 bp, 12 predicted proteins | sample 1553471 | NCBI WGS metagenome assembly OGRK01 (sample SAMEA2580080, study PRJEB22360) | human gut metagenome | biome: human gut; feature: human-associated habitat; material: faeces | place: Denmark | collected 2008/2010
TGAGCTTCAGTCAGCTACATTCCGTTGGAATCAATCCTCGGAAATGGAGCCGCCAGCAGCCTCGATCTTGGACTTGGCGGAAGCGGAAGCCTTGACACCCTTGAGAGTGTAGGCAGCCGAAACCTCGCCGTCGCCCAGGACCTTGACCGGGAAGCCGTTGCGGACGGCACCCTTGGCAACCAGATCAGCCACGGTGATTTCGCCGCCCTGCGGGAACAGTTCCGCAAGAACAGCCACGTTGACGACCTGGTATTCCTTCTTGAACGGGTTCTTGAAGCCACGCAGCTTCGGAAGGCGCATGTACAGCGGCAGCTGGCCACCTTCGAAGCCCGGACGAACCTGATAGCGCTTCTTGGTGCCCTTGTCGCCACGGCCCGAGGTCTTACCCTTGGAGCCTTCACCACGGCCAACGCGGATACGATCCTTGTTGGCACCCGGAGCCGGCTTCAGGTCATGCATCTGCAGAATGTCTGCCATAATCAGTCAGCCTCCTCGACGGTGATCAGGTGACGGAGGACCTGCAGCTGGCCACGAAGGGCCGGAGTGTCCTCACGAGTCACGGTCTTGCCGATCTTGTTCAGGCCCAGAGTCTGAGCCGCAGCACGCTGCTTCGGAGTGGAGTTCACCAGACCGTGGTGCAGCTTGATGTTCAGGTTAGTCATCACTCACCGTCCTTCTGAGCAGCCTTGGCCTGAGCCTCTTCACGAGCCTTGCGGGCCTCGGCGATGCCTTCGGCGCGAGCACGCAGCAGGCGCGTGAGATATTGGACGTTTCGGATGAGACCGGCATGCTGTGCACGGAGGCGATTTGGACGCGGTATATGCCGTCGCGTGGCATGATCGACGATATCATCGCGTCCGGCGTGATCGGCGAGGTGCAGGCGATCGACGCGAATCTGTGCTATCCGACCACGGCGAAGGCGCGTATCACCGATCCTGCGCTGGCTGGCGGCGCGCTGCTGGACGTCGGCGTGTATCCAATCAATTTCATCGACATGATCATGCATAATGCGCCGATCGCACGTGTTGAATCGTCGATGCAACCGTATGAAACCGGCGTGGACGCGCACAATTCGATGACGTTCTATTACCAGAATGGTGTGATGGCCACCGCGCAAAGCTCGATTCTGTGCCATTCGGACCGTATGGGCGCGGTGTGGGGCACGGAGGGGTATCTCACGTGCCAGAACATCAACAATGTCGAGGCGATTGACGTGTTCGACGGCTCGCATGCCGTCACCGCGCATTATGACGTTCCCGAACAGTTGACCGGCTACGAGTATGAGGTGGCATCGGCCGCACAGGCCATGCTGGACGGGCGTACCGAATGCGATGAGATGCCGCATTCCGACACGTTGCGCATCATGGAATGCATGGATTCGCTGCGTGCGGATTGGGGTCTTAAGTACCCGTTCGAAGCGTAGCGATGCGATCGATGACGTGGGCGTGACGCGCTCCGCCCACGTTATAATTGCCCCTTGCGGCGGTTTGGAAACGCATGGAAGGAGCGTCATGGGATTGCTGAGGATGCTGAAGTACGTGCTGGGCACGGAAGATGAGACGCAGCAGCCCCGGCAAACGCAATCCTCTGCCAAGAATGCCAACAACGCCAAGCCTGCGCGGACCGGACAGACCAAGCAGACGGGACAGGTTGCGCGACGAGTCACGCAACCGCAACTGCAACCGCATGCCACGCCGCAACGTCAATCGCAACGCCGTCAATCGCAGCAACACCAATCGCAACGGCCTGCAAAGCTCACCCCGCAACCGCTGTTGCCAGCCGACCGCATCGACAAGGCGCGTGACATCATCGGCAATATCGAAAAGCACGAATTGAGCGACGAGCAGATCAGCGCGATCGCCGGCGCAGGCCACAACACCCTCGTGCTCGCGGGCGCGGGAACAGGCAAAACCACCACCATCATCGGATATATCGCATGGCTGCTCGCCACGAAGCGCGCCGCCCCTGAAGAAATTCTCGTACTGTCGTTCACCAAGGCGTCCGCGGGCGACATGTCGCAACGTATCATGGCAAGCACCGGCAAAACGATCCGCGCATGCACGTTCCACAGTCTCGGCTTGGAAATCTGCCGCGCGGCCACCATCGCCAACCGTCCCATCATCGACGGGCACACGTCAAACACCGTGGTACGAGACACGTTTGACCGGCTGCTCGCACAGAACATCCCCTACCGTCTGCTCGCATTCAAGCTCATGTCGAAGGAGCTGTTCGGCAAGTATGGCGCCGCCGCGAAACGTGAGGATTTCCAACTGCCGACGGATGATTACGCTTTCAACCAGTACAGGCAAAGCCTTGTCGAAAACGCGCAGACCATCATCCAGCACATGCGGCAGAACAATATCGGCATCGACGGCATGCGCGAGCTCAATGAGAGGCGCGGCGGCAAACATATCGGCCGTAATCGTGAGATGCTGCAGCTCGTCGAGCCGCTGTACAACGCGTATGTCGGCAATTTCCGCGCGACCCAGGGCATCGATTTTCCCGGCATGATCACCGACGCCATTCGTTGCGTAAGGCGCGGCGCATACCGCCACCCGTACAAATACGTGCTCATCGACGAATACCAAGACATGTCGCGGCCACGTTACGAGCTGATCCGCGCATTGCGAGAGCAGAGCGATTTCACGCTGTTCTGCGTGGGCGACGACTGGCAGTCGATCTACCGTTTCGCCGGCAGCGACATTCACCTGATTCTCGATTTCGCCGATATTTGGCGCGATTGGGGGCCGACACGCATGTTCCAGATCACGACGACGCGACGGTTCCGGCAGAGCCTCATCGATGCGAGCGGCGCGTTCGTCATGCAGGACAAAAGCCTGTACGCCAAGCAATTGCGCAATCCGAGCGACAAGAAGGATTATTCGCTGAAGGCGCTTGGCGGCGCAACGCAGGAGGAACGGTTCGATGCGATCGTCGAGCAGCTGCGCAAACTGCCGAAAGCCGCGTCGGTGCTGATGCTGGGACGCTACCGAAGCGACCTGAACCTGCTGTCACGCAACGACCGCGACGGGCTGTTCCAAATCGACGAGCATACCGGCGGCATCGTTTTTCCGAAAAAACCGGACATGGACATCAAATTCATGACCGCGCACGCTTCCAAGGGTCTGCAACGCGATTTCGTTTTTCTGCTGTGCTGTTCCGGCGGTTTGAAGGGTTTCCCAAGCGCGATTCCGGAAGAGCCGCTGCTCGGCCTGCTACTGCCGGAAGTGGAACGCATGCCGCACGCGGAGGAACGCCGGCTGTTTTACGTGGCGATGACGCGTTGCAAAAAGAAGCTGTTTTTCGTGGTGGACCAGTCGCGTCCGTCACGTTTCATGTACGAATTGCACGACAAGATCTGCCCGAACATCTTCCGCGGCGTGAAGCTGCCGCCGCAGTGCCCGAATTGCGGTGAGGCATTGCGATTGCGGCACACCGGCTCCGACCCGTCCCGCGCGTTTTACGGGTGCACCGGTTTCCCCAACTGCCGATACACCAGGCCATGCAAGTGACACCATTGGGACTGATTTCCATCGCGTAAGTTGCTCCCCATTCGGGCCTGGCGTAATCTCCCCCGTTGTATCCTGGACCTGTTCATTAGTCAGGAGAAAGCAATGACGGCAACCGACCAGAATCCGCAACAGTCAGCGCAACCGACACCGCGCAAAACCATTAACGTCGTCGGCGCGGCTATCGTCAAAGACGGCAAGGTGCTGTGCGCGCAACGCGGAGAAGGCCGATCACTGGCTGGTTTCTGGGAGTTTCCGGGCGGCAAGATCGAACCGCATGAAACGGCGCGTCAGGCATTGCATCGCGAAATCGAAGAAGAGTTGCTGTGCGAGGTCGAAGTTGCCAACGAAGTGTGCACGTCTTCTTACGATTACGATTTCGGTACCGTCGTGCTCACGTCGTTTGTGTGCCATTTGATAAGCGGCGCACCCCATCTGACCGAGCATCATGAGATTCGTTGGGTAGCGCCCGCCGAAATGCCCACTTTGGACTGGGCGCCCGCCGACCGAGAAGCGGTGCGATTGATCTCCGCCATGGATTTTCCGGCTTTTCCGGCAGCCACGCACGAAAGTGACGACTGATGATGCGCAATATGGACGACCATGACCATTCCTCCCTTGTTGAGGCGCTGCTATCCGGTTTCGTCAACAAAAAGGACAATGTCGACGCACAGTACGAGCCGACGTTGATCGCCAACCATGACGGTCGGACCATGGAATACGCCATCAAGGATGAACTGCAACGCAGTCAGGATTTCGACATGTCCGTCGCGTTCGTCAGCCAGGGCGCGTTGCAGGTGCTTAAGCAGTATTTCCTTGATTTCGCTGACAACAATGACCATCAGGCTGGTCGAATCATCACGTCGACGTTCAATTATTTCAACTCTCCCAAAGCATTCAGGGAACTGCTGAAACTTCAGCGGGAAACCGGTATTCAAGTGCAAGTTTGGCAGCCGGAGCGGTCCAGTCGAAACGATGACGATGCCACAGCTGCCTACCCTTATCATCCCAAAGGCTATGTTTTCCATCATGCGCAAGGCGACGAGCCGTTGTATTCCACGTATGTTGGCAGTTCGAATCTCACCATCAACGCGCTGAATTCCAATCGCGAGTGGAATCTCAAAGTCGCCACCACCGATACCAGCGGTCTTGCCGAACAGCTTAGCGAGGAAATCGAATCGCAAATCAGCGAATCGAAGCCGCTCACCGACGCTTGGCTGAAACTGTACGAGGAAGACTTCAAAAAGTACGCGCCGCAACGGCCGAATCGCAAGCCGATCGAAAAAACAAGCCAATCGCAAACCATTCAGCCGAACGCCATGCAGATGGAAGCGCTGATGAATCTCGCACAGCTACGCAAGCAGGGCGAAAGCCGTGCGATCATCGTTTCCGCTACCGGCACCGGCAAAACGTATCTGTCAGCGTTCGACGTGCGGCAGGTCAAACCGAATCGCATGCTGTACATCGCGCAACAGGAGCAGATCCTCAAGAAAGCTGAAGAATCGTTCCAAAAAGTGCTTGGATGCCCGAAAAGCGAACTCGGCCTGTTTTCGGGTGGCAGCAAGGAATCGGATCGCAAATACGTGTTCGCCACCGTGCAGACGATGTCGCGTCCGGAAACGCTTGCACAATTCGACGCAGACGAGTTCGATTACATTCTCGTCGACGAAGTGCATCATGCGGCCGCCGAATCGTATAAACGCGTCATCGACCATTTCCAGCCGAATTTCATGCTCGGCATGACCGCAACGCCGGAACGTACGGACGGTGCGAACATCTTCGAATTATTCGGCAACAACGTGGCCTACGAAATCCGCCTGCAGAAGGCGCTTGAAGAGGACATGCTCTGCCCGTTCCACTATTACGGGGTGCACGAATACATTCAGGACGCACCCGACGAGAAGATCGCCGGCAAAGACGTCAAGGTCGAGTCAATGACCGACCAGGAACGTAACGAGCTAAGCCGTTGGCTTGAAGAACTCGCCGACCCGAACCGCGTGCGCTACATCATCGACAAGATACAGATCTACAGCGAGGCCGGAACACCCGTGCAAGGTCTGGTGTTCTGCAGCCGACGCGAGGAAGCGAAACGACTGTCCGACCTGTTCAACCAGCAGATGAACCAGCAGGCGGAACGGCCATACCGCACGAAAGCCATCACCGGCGAAAATTCGCAGATGGAACGCGACACTGCCGTAGCACAGTTGGAGAACGGCGAATTGGACTATATTTTCACCGTCGACCTGTTCAATGAAGGCGTGGATATTCCACACGTCAATCAGATCGTGATGTTGCGTCAAACGAAGTCGAGCATCATTTTCACGCAGCAGCTCGGCCGTGGTTTGCGCAAGGCAAGCGGCAAGGATTGCGTGGTCGTCATTGATTTCATCGGCAATTACGCGAATAATTATCTGATTCCGATCGCACTGTACGGCCATACCGGCGACCGCGACGTAGCCCGTAAGAATCTGCAACGCGAAACCATCGGCGTCTCGTCCATCAGCTTCGACAAAATCGCCCGCGAGCGCGTGCTTGCCTCGCTTGACACCGCCGATTTGTCGAATATGAAACTGCTGAGCCAGCAGTACCAGCAGATGCGGTACGAATTGGGACGCATCCCGATGCTGATGGATTTCGCGCGCCGTGACGCGTCGCTCGTGTTCACGATGGCGTCGAAGAAGACGATTATCTGTCGTTCGTACGTTCCCGCGAGAAGAGTCTGTCGCGCGGCAAGAATGCGACCATTTCGTATCTTGAACAGCTTGAATCGACTTCGGATGCGCAGAATGGTGTGCTGAAAATGTTGACCGCCACGCAATTGCGCGGCTTGCGTCCGCACGAATTGTTGGTTTTGGCCGCGTTGTGCGATGTGGATTGGCGGCATATTGACCCGGATTGTTCCGATGATGCGTTGACGGTTTTCCATAATATCGCTTCGCGGCATGCGATTACGGTCGATGGACTGCGTACGTTGCTGATGATGTTCTTCCCCGATGCGGACCGCAGTGGCCTGCAGTGCCGTTCGGCGTTCGCCACATTGGATTATTCCTATTTCATTGCCGCGAACGCCAAGCGTTTCGGACAAACGCCTTTGGTACGTCCGTGTGACGATGGGTCATACCGTTTGACAGCCGAATTCAGTTCGATGCTTGGACAGGCCACTTTCCGCACGTTCTTTACGGATACCATCGAGGCGGGTCTGTTCAACGCGATGGCGCTGACTAAAACGGCTCGCAAACATCGCATTCAACAGAACCATGGATTCCTGTATGGCGAGAAATACACTGTGTTCGATGTGATGCGCCTGTGCGGATGGGCTGCAGAGCAGGTGCCGCAGAATGTCGGTGGATATAGGCTGGATGCCGATACCGGTTCGCTGCCGATTTTCATCAAGTACGAGGCCAGCCAATATGGAGACCGGTTCCTCAACCCCAGTGAAATCGAATGGTTCAGCAAAAACAATCGCTCGCTTACATCGAATGAATTCCGATGGCTGTTGAACGGAACAGAAGATACTCCGGAATGGCAGAATCGCCATTTTGTGCCGGTTTTCATCCGTCGTAAAGCCGAGGAGCAGGAGAAATCCTATTATTTCGTCGACAGCGCGGTTGCATTGGATGATGTGCGCGAATCGGTGAACCGCAGCGAGGACGGCAGAGAGTCAAAGGTGGTCGTTTCCACGCTCAAACTCATCAAGCCGGTCGATCCGGAGCTCTACCGCCATCTCACCGGCAAGTCCGCGCTGTAATCCACGGTCGTTTTGCAATTCCTTTTGCCTATCTCGAGTCGGATACGCCAAGCACAAGTGAGTCGTCCATCATCGGCGCCCAAAACACTACTTATCAAAATCAGACGCATTCACACAGACCATAATCAACTACACATGTTCATATGAACACTAGAGCAACACGAATTTCCAAAATAAAAAGAACACGCTCAATGTTATATTTTTCCATTTCTTTTACCCCATGGCAGATTGCCTATATTGCAACGAATTAACGCACACAACCACAAATATAGCTTATTTTCAGCGATTCCAACGCCCATTAATCGTGATATCGTTATTCATGGACAGAAAAACTATCCACTACACATGTTCGCTTTTCATCTAAAGAGAACACGAAAACAAACATTACTCATGTTCACAAATACAAGGTAAAAGGACAAAGCCATGGCCGATAAGAACCCCATCATCACCGTAGATCTCAACATGTTCAGCCAAGACGCCGAGGCGAAGACCACTGAAGCCAATAAAGTCGCCAAGAGCCTCGGCATCAGCGACGAGGCACTCGCCAAAGTCGAAGACTTCAAACGAGCGCTTACCGAGCATAACGCTTGGGACCTGCCGTTCATGGGCTACGTGAACGAGGACGGCTACGGCTACGCCTACGTACCGGACGCGGCCATCACCATGAATCCCTATTGGGACGCGCATAAGGAATTCATGAATCTGCCCGAAGACGTGCAGACCGCCTTCGCCATCCGCATGCTATTCACGCATCGTCCGGTCGATCGCTACGGCGCGGATATGTTCCTGCACTACCACCGTGGCTTCCAAGTGAACTTCATCGGCTCCGGCGCCAACAAGTACTGATCGGGATCACCCGAATAGTTCTCGCGCACAAAAACCATTCCGAAACAGACAGCCCAAACAACAAGGTGGTTTGCACATATATCGAACATATGCGCAAACCACCTTCATCGACTCATTTCGCGCCGATACAGCTTACTGACCGTCCGCATAGGCACCCGCATCAAAACCGTCGACATCCAGACCATCTGAACCAGGACCAAATTCCTGCCCACCCGGGCCTCCGAGGAACTCACGAGCGGACATGCCATTCTCCTTCCGGGACGCATCCACAGCCTCCTGCAGCACCTGACGCACCTCGAAACCGTTAATCACGTTCTTCAGTGCCACCACGCCGTTGCCAGACGACTGGTCACGCGTATCCAGCACAAGCGTGCTCATACCGAAGATACGCTGCAGGAACGTACGCTCCACACTGATGTCAACGATACGAAACAGCTTGATCAGGTTGAATCTCTCATTCAAGATACCGGTTTTGACGCTCAATTCCCGATCGGTAAGCGTGTATACGGTGAATGTGAATGGCGTACGGCACCAATTACGCTTACGCTGCCGCCACAAGACATTGCCACTTGCAACCTTCATAGGTAATTCTCTTTCTTACCTGACCATAACGGGCCTTTATGGACCCGCCTAAGTCCACGGAATACGCCGCGACTACGTGACGTATGCAACAACAATCGCAATTCTACCGGCCAGGACACCCAACCTATCTCGAATCACGGAGACAGCGGCAACGGCACGAATCGCAATCACGACCAAGAGCTCATAATAAGCGCGCAGAAATGTTTCACAGAATGTTTCATGCATCGAAACTGGAACTTTCGGCACAAGCGCCATATCATGCTATAGGCTTGGGCGTCAGTAGCGAACTGATAAGACATATTCAACCAGCAACACCGCCTCACCTAGATGCGCAATGGAAAGGCATGCAATGGATTCTGGACAGGGCAGCTTCAATCGCAGGCAGGATGCCGACGATCTCACCGATTACGTCAACAACGGATGGCTCAGTTCCAACGAATTCGACGGACCGACCTTCCTGTGGAACCACATGATACGCGAAGCCAGTCGAGGAGGCTCCGACCAACGTAACGATGTGCCGGTCGCCAATCTTTCCGACGCGGACACGGTCATCAATATGCCTATGCAATGGTATTTCGACGCTCTCGCATCCATGGTGCCCACCGCGGAACGCACTGACACTGGCGTGGAAATCCCACGCATCGACATGCCGACGTTTTCACTGGATTCGCAGGCATTGTCCGGCGTGGACGCGGTGGTCGGCAACGCAGTGGCCAGCACGCGTTGGCTTGATGCGGTCGGCAATCTCGCCAAAGCCGTGGAAATGACCGCACGGTTCGTCGGCAATGTAGCCGACCGCGACAACGAGGGTTTCGACTATCTGAAGGATCTGATTCAGACCGTGCGCGTATACATGGATGCGGTGGCATGCAATGCGGACCCCATGACCGGCGAGCAGGCGCTGAATATCATCACACAGGTAGCTTGCAATGAGGATTTTCGACTCAACGCCATGCAAATGGTTGAACTGCTCTCGTGCGGATTGTCGTTCGCACAGTGGGACGATACGCGCATGTTCGCTTACGATGCGTTGAATAAGGGCATTGCCACGATGAGTGATTTCGCCTCGTCTGCTTCGACGTTGTCAAACTCGGCAGGTGATTCCAACAGCCGCGACATACAAACTGATTCGCAGCCTGTTGCGCAAGCGAAAACCGATTTGAGTTTGTTTGAAGACGATGATTCCTTATCCGCAGAAGATTTGAATAATCTCGCGATGCTTGATCCTGCTTTGCTTTCGGAAAAGGAGATTGCGCAGGCCGCGCAGAATCAATTCGATCATGCCGTGCAGTTTTTGCGGCATGACTTGCTGCGGATTAGCGGTGACATTGATGAGGCTGATCGTTTCCTACGTGACAATCATACTTCCGAACCGCTCGCCGATGCATATGCGGCGCGATTGATCGCTTCGGAACGGTGGCAGAATCTATTGAATTTCGTCGACTTGGTGGAACGTGACACGCCGAACCAAACCACGGTGATGTTCCCCGAAGAAGTGGTGCCCTACGAGTGGGAGACGATTCGAGAGGCCGCTTTGGAAGCACTAGGACGTCGCGACGAATTGATTGCGATGTATCAGGAACGTTTAGATGACACATATGACCCCAACACCGCACTCAATCATCTGAAACTTCAGGCATGGCAAGACTAAGAGCTGAGAGATAAGGCAGAGAAACTCACCTCAGCCCTCAGCCATACGCATCCTACGTTCAGCCGATATGCCGTTCAAACCGGCGGAATCCCAGAATTCCGTCAATCTGCTGCAATACATCGTCAGGCAATTCCACTCCAGACGCGGCAAGACTGGCGTCCAGCTGCGAAGGCTTGGACGCACCGACGATCACCGAACTGACAGTAGGCAAACGAAGAATCCAAGACAAGGACAGCGTAGCCATTTTCATACCCAAACCATCGGCGAGCCCTCTCAGAGCCTCAACCTTGTCCAGGTTCTCATCAGTAAGCAGATCATTGATCTGATGATCGGACTGCCATGTAGCGCGTGATCCAGCCGGTAGCGGCTGCCCCTTTCGATACTTGCCAGTGAGCAAGCCCTGCGCAAGCGGGGAAAACGGCGTAATGCCAATGTTATAGTAGTCGCACACATCCACAATCTCATGCTCGATATACCGGTCCATCATGTTGTATTCCGGCTGGACAACGGTCAACGGATGCAATCCCCGTTCGGAAATGATACGCTGAGCGCGTTCCAAACGTGCCGCGCTCCATTCCTCGCTCACACCGTAATAAAGAATCTTGCCTTGATCCACAAGGTCACTTAGCGTCTGCAGAGTCTCCTCCATCGGCGTATCCGGATCAAAGCGATGACAATAATATAAATCAATGTAATCAGTGCCAAGATTCTTCAGGCTTCGCTCACAATTATTGAGAATATGTTTGCGACTCAGACCACCGCCATTGACCGAATTGCCGGTTTTGAAAAACACCTTCGATGAAATCACCACGTCTTCGCGAGGCAGATCTTTGATGAACCTGCCAAGGAACACTTCCGCATCGCCTCCGGAATAAGCGTCGGCGCAGTCAAAGAAATTCACTCCGGCATCAAACGCCTTATGCGCGATATCCATGGCAATGTCCACTGCCGCGGCGTCCTCGAGTCGAGTCATCCAGCTGCCTAGCGCAATCTCAGAAACCTTGAGTCCCGACCCGCCCACATTGCGATATTGCATGTAATTACTCCTTTTGTAATGGTCATAGATGATCAGAAAGGTATATATCAATTTCAATTATGTCAAAGATGGCGTGAACGAATGGAGGACCACTGCGTTCAGCAGTCTATATTTCCGATGACCTGGCTTGTTGGAAACGGCACCCCATGCTTGATCTTCATGATGCGCCATGCTGTCATGACGAGGATGGCGCTTGAACGCCTCCAATCATAATGATGCACGTAAAGAAACCTACTGCGTCAAATATGCCATGGCCAAATCCATCGACGAACCATGGGTCACCCCGATTCCACTGGTCACGCCTGCTCCCGAACGAGGCCTTTACGCCACCGGACACCACAATATCGTAAACATTCCGGGAACCGATGAATGGATCATTGCGTATCATCGCTTCGCATTCGATGCCTCAGAATCGAGTCAAACACCGGAGTCAGTAATGCGAGATACGCAGCGTGGCCAACTGGAACGGGGCGAGATGAATATGGGCGCCTTGGGCAGGCACCGGTTCGCGGGATTCGAGACAAATCGGCAAATCCTCGGGCAATCCGTCGCCTTCCATAACATCGGTTTCTCTTATCAGGCCGCCACCAATCGCTTCTGTCAGATGCAGCATGGCTTCGGCATGGCCTCCCGCGGCCTCATACAGTCGTATTACAAGATCTCCCGAACCATCATCAGCCAATTTCACCCAATCGATGATTGGCATGCCAGACACGGTTTCCAAAGATACTAAAGGATCGAATACAGGAACATTGCCAATTATCGGCGCATTAAGCTCCGCTGCTGCGTGAAGAGTACGGGCCAGACTCGCGTCAAGTATGACGGACCATTGAAAATCATGCGGTCCGATATCCTCTTTTGGATCCGGAAACACCGGTGAGGATAGTAACGACAGTCGGAACATCGTACCGTTCACACGACCGGTAGATCCATTCGTGGCGATGGACGTCACATCGGAACCATATATGGAACCGTTGGCAATCGCTACGGAATAGCCCGGCTCGTTGAAACGTACAAAACGACGCGTGCAGCTTTCGTATTTCGCCTCGTCGGAAGGAGTGTTGCGATGTATCGGCCGCTCAATCAGACCATATTGGCAATCGTACTGCGCGATGGACGCAACAACAGACAACGGAAAACCGACTTTGAGGAAACGCTCCCGCTCGTGCCAGTCGACGTGAGCGGCAAAATCAAGCTGTTTGGCTTCACTACGCAACGTTATCGTAGTGTCGATACGGCTCTGACCAAATTTGGTGCGCACAACCACATAGGCCTCGTCATCCCCCGTTTCCGCGGAAATGATGCAGCCACTCGCCAAGGTTTCATAACGAAGAAACGCATCGCGCTCAATCTCCCAAGCATCCCAAACGGACGGCTCGTCTTTCAGCAATTCGTAAGAGCCAAGCCTCATGCCATCGGGGACGAGCTCACGGCCAGCCTGAACATCCTTCAAAGATGAAACGGTGCCGTCAGGCTCGATGACGGTCTCGACAAGACCATTGGACAGGATGACACCTCCTGTAGCGGTATGGGTCAACGAAACTTGCGTACCAGCCACAGGTTCGGCGGAAACCGCCCTCCATGCGTTGCCATCGACCCGATATTCTGCGATTCGCGCACGTTCCAGCACAGGAGCGTCCGGTCTGGCGCAACGCAGTACCGCACATGCCGAATCAGCAATCATTTCAAGTCGTTTGATATCACGCGCATAATCCGCACGGGCTTCACGATGCACCCATGCGATTGCGGAGCCGGGAAGGATGTCATGGAACTGGTTGAGCAGCAGCGTTTTCCAAATATCGTCAAGTTCGTCGGTTGGATACGTGTAGGATGAGTCGGCAATGGCCGCGGCGGCGCACAAATACTCCACCGCCCGTAGCCACGTTTCCTCGTTACGACATCCGCGCTTCATCTCTTGCTGGGAGGTAAGCGCGCCTCGATGCAGCTCCAGATAAAGCTCACCATGCCATATTGGACTTTCTTCACCTGCCTCGTCTACAATCTGCTTGCGTATCATATCGAAAAGTTCGTCAGGCCCACTGGTTTCGACTTTAGGTAAACCCTCAAGATCATGAAAGCGTTTCAGACGGCCCAGCATCTCACGCGTGGGACCGCCGCCACCATCACCATAACCGAACAACATAAGGGCGCAATCGGAAAGATCCTTATCACGGAAATTGTGTTCCGTATACATAAGTTCTTCCGCAGTTACACAAGCCGAATAAGTATCAGAAGGCGGAAAATGCGTAAGGATACGCGTACCGTCGATGCCCTCCCATTGGAAGGAGTGGTGTGGAAACTCAGTGGTATCGTTCCATGAAATTTTCTGCGTAAGAAACCAGTCGTATCCGGCCCTTCGCGCGATCTGAGGCCATGCACCCGTATAACCGAAACTATCTGGCAACCAGATGCCATGTGGTTCAGTTCCCAGATGTTCACGGAAATACCGTTTGCCATAGGCAATCTGGCGAATCAATGATTCTCCGGCTGGGAGATTGCCATCAGACTCAACCCACATGCCGCCCACGGGAATGAACCGTCCCTGTTTAATACGTTGCAGCATGCGGACGAATAGGTCCGGATGGTCCTGTTCAAGCCAGGCGTACTGTTGCGCCGAACTCATCGCGTATGTGAAATCAGGATACTTATCCATCAATGCGAGCACATTCGATACGGTGCGTGCCACTTTGCGGCGGGTCTCACGCACCGGCCACAACCATGCGGAATCGATATGAGCATGTCCGACCGCACTGACGTGCAAAGCGGAAGCGTTAGCCGGTCTAGACAGCACTTCAGACAACGCTTCACGTGCTTCGACAACGGTATCCGGATGCTGTTCATCAAAAATGTTCAAAGAACGTTGCAAAGCCTTGGCTAGCTGGTAATAGCGTGTGGATTCCTTATCCGGCAAAGTTTTCATCAATCCTTGGATAGCATCTAAATCCAAGTGGTATTCTTCGAAGCGTTCATCGTATTCAGTAAGTTCAGCGGCTCGGAATACATATTGCGTCTCAGGTTTTCCAGTGGCATGATCCCCCAGCCCGGTTTCATCGAAAGTGGTGATGCCAAGTATCAGCGGATTGCAGGCCGCTTCAACATACACGGTGAACATGCCATCGTTCCCGATTGCCATATGACACGTTCCATCGGCATCAATGAACGGCACCCAACGATTGCGCGGATGCAATGCTTTGAGAACCGTGCCATCCGACCGATAGACCATGCCTTCAACATGTCCGCCTACCGAATGATCAAGCCATCCTAAATCAATAGACAGTTCCAAGGGCTTGCTTTTCGGATATCCCATTGGCAGTTTTCCTCTCAGCCGAAACCAAGTGGTACCCCAAGTGGTTCCCCATACGGAACCTACAGCGAACGGTTGGAATGGCACATCGCCTTTGGATTCATGTACGAAAAAATCTGTCGCAGGCATAGGCTCTCCGGGAATGTCAAAGGCTTCAATGGAGAGAGGCTCTATGGTGCGATGAATATGTGGGCGGACACGTTGCCGAATAACTCGTTCACATCGTGCAAGCTGCTGATTGATGTTCAGGAACATCGTTACCATCCTTACCGGTTCCGTTCCACAAACCGTATTCAGAAAACCGTATCATATACCGTGTCAAAAGCACGTTCCGAAAAAAGTATCTGTTCACCAGAAGTCTTTGTGGAACAACAAAAATTCCCTTTGGGAGCCCGAAACAGACCGAGCCGACCGGGAACAGGAAAAGCCTTCCGACCCCCGGGGCAACGTGCTCCGGCCGGCGGGCCGGCACAACAAACAAAAAAAGGGTTCCCGGAGCGTAAGCTCGACAGGAACCCCCAACGTTTGAAGCGGCGGCGTGCTACTCTCCCACACCCTCTCGAGTGCAGTACCATCGCCGCGCCTGGCCTTAGCTACCGGGTTCGGAATGGGACCGGGCGTCTCACCAGGGCTATGACCACCGCAAAACCGCGATCACGGAACGACAACCAAAACAAGGCAACCATTCCGGCCATTCAATTATCACGTGGCGGTTTGGGAACCGGCTAGCGGACGCGAGGCAAAGCCTACCGTTGTATCGTTCAGTGACCATCCCAACGCATATTGCCGTCCAGGACGATCCAGCACAGGAAAGACGCGGAACCAACCCCACAAGAGGATCGGAATGTTATGTCGCCGTCGCCCGTTAGTACCGGTCGGCTCCACCCCTCACGGGGCTTCCACCTCCGGCCTATCAAACACGTGTTCAACATGCGGGCTACAGGATCTCGAAGATCCATGGAATCCTAATCTTGGAGCAGGCTTCCCGCTTAGATGCTTTCAGCGGTTATCCCTCCCGAACGTAGCCAACCGGCCGTGCCGCTGGCGCGACAACCGGCATACCAGAGGTTCGTCCACCCAGGTCCTCTCGTACTATGGGCAGGCCTCCTCAGGATTCCAACGAGCGCAGAGGATAGAGACCAAACTGTCTCACGACGTTCTGAACCCAGCTCGCGTGCCGCTTTAATCGGCGAACAGCCGAACCCTTGGGACCTGCTCCAGCCCCAGGATGCGACGAGCCGACATCGAGGTGCCAAACCATCCCGTCGATATGGACTCTTGGGAATGATCAGCCTGTTATCCCCGGGGTACCTTTTATCCGTTGAGCGATGCCGCGCCCGTGCGCCGGCACCGGATCACTATCTCCGACTTTCGTCCCTGCTCGGACCGTCGTCCTCGCAGTCAAGCCCGCTTGTGCGATTACACTCGACACCCGATTGCCAACCGGGCTGAGCGGACCTTTGAGCGCCTCCGTTACTCTTTGGGAGGCAACCGCCCCAGTTGAACTACCCGCCAGGCACTGTCCCTGACAAGGATGACTTGTCGAGGTTAGACGTCAAACGAGAACAGAGCGGTATTTCACCTTGCGGCTCCACGAATGCTGGCGCACCCGCTTCGAAGCCTCCCGCCTATGCTACACAATCCGCGCCTAACGCCAATACCAAGGTATAGTAAAGGTCCCGGGGTCTTTTCGTCCTTCTGCGCTTAACGAGCATCTTTACTCGTACTGCAATTTCGCCGAGCTCCTGGTCGAGACAGTGGGGAAGTCGTTACGCCATTCGTGCAGGTCGGAACTTACCCGACAAGGAATTTCGCTACCTTAGGATGGTTATAGTTACCACCGCCGTTTACCGGGGCTTGAATTCACCGCTTCATCCCCGAAGGGACTGACGGATCCTCTTAACCTTCCGGCACCGGGCAGGCGTCAGTGCATATACAGCGGCTTTCGCCTTCGCATGCACCTGTGTTTTTGGTAAACAGTCGCTACCCCCTGGTCTGTGCCACCCACCAAAGCTCCCCGGGCTAGCCGGTTCACCCCAGCGGGTCTCCCTTATACCGAAGGCACGGGAGTGATTTGCCGAGTTCCTTGACCAGGATTCGCTCGATCGCCTTGGTATTCTCTACCTGACCACCAGTGTCGGTTTGGGGTACGGGCGGCCATGGCCCTCACGCCGAGGCTTTTCTCGACGGCCTGGACAACCGGATATCGAGCCATAACGGCTCCCATCATCACACCTCGCCATGCGCGCCATGCGGATTTGCCTACATGACTGGCTGCGTGCTTGACCACGGAAAACCACCTCCGCGGCCGGCTCCCATTCCGTGTCACCCCTGCGCTGACCTACTACGGCTACAGTCCCAACACCACGCGGCGACACCAACCCGAAGGAAGGAACCACCACGAGGCGGAGGTTAGTACTCACCGTCTCGGTTTTGCCGGTCCATGGTCGGTACGGGAATATCCACCCGTTCATCCATTCGACTACGCCTGTCGGCCTCGCCTTAGGACCCGACTCACCCGGGGACGACGAACGTGGCCCCGGAACCCTTGGTCATCCAGCGGACGGGATCCTCACCCGTCTCTCGCTACTCATGTCTGCATTCTCACTCCCACGAAGTCCACGGCACGGTTACCCGGCCGCTTCGCCCCTCGCAGGACGCTCTCCTACCCAGCAACCATGAAGATTGCTGCCGCGTCTTCGGTGGTGTGCTTGAGCCCCGCTACATTGTCGGCGCGGAACCACTAGACCAGTGAGCTGTTACGCACTCTTTCAAGGATGGCTGCTTCTGAGCCAACCTCCTGGCTGTCTATGCGACTCCACATCCTTTCCCACTTAGCACACGCTTCGGGACCTTAGACGACGGTCTGGGCTGTCTCCCTCTCGACGACGGAGCTTATCCCCCGCCGACTCACTGCCGGAATACACGTCAACGGTATTCGGAGTTCGGCTGCTGTTGGTACCCAACAAGGGCCCGCAAGCATCCGGTAGCTCTACCCCCGCGACGCAATCGACCGACGCTGCACCTAAATGCATTTCGGAGAGAACCAGCTATCACGGAATTTGATTGGCCTTTCACCCCTAGCCCCAGGTCATCCCCCCGGTTTTCAACCCAGGTGGGTTCGGTCCTCCACGCGGTCTTACCCGCGCTTCAACCTGCCCAGGGCTAGATCATCCCGCTTCGGGTCCAGGACAAGCGACTACAAACGCCTTTTAAGACTCGCTTTCGCTACGCATACGCCACACGGCTTATGCTCGCCACCCGCCACTGACTCGCAGACTCATTTTTCGATAGGCACGCCGTCACCCCACACAGAGGCTCCGACGGTTTGTGGGCGCACGGTTTCAGGAACTGTTTCACTCCCCTCCCGGGGTGCTTTTCACCTTTCCCTCACGGTACTGGTACGCTATCGGTCAGACAGGTATGCTTAGACTTACCCAACGGTCTGGGCTGATTCACGCGGGATTCCACGAGGCCCGCGCTACTTGGGACAACACGATCGGAAGACGGCTCACGTCCAGGTACGGGGCTGGCACCCTCTACGGCCAGGCCTTCAAGCCTGTTCCCCTGGCAAGCCGTTTTATGACTCCCGCCCGGCCCGTCGGAACCGGGACACGTGATCCCACAACACCGGCAACGCAACCCCCGACGGGTATCACGCGCAACCGGTTTGGTCTGATCCGCTTTCGCTCGCCACTACTCACGGAGTATCCCTTCCTGCAGGTACTGAGATGTTTCACTTCCCTGCGTACCCCCCGCCCATAGGCGGTGCCGGCCCATGACGGCCGGCGGGTTCCCCCATTCGGAGACCCTAGGATCAAAGCCATGTTGGAGGCTCCCCTAGGATTATCGCATCCTCAAACGTCCTTCATCGGTACTGTCTGCCAAGGCATCCACCATACGCCCTCGCAAGCGGCACAACAGCAAAACAAATTGTCATTGCCCCACCCGCGGGTTTCCTGATAGCAAGATCGCCAGACGACAAATCTTAACACTAAAATGATCACAAAACGATCGATCTCGAAACCAAACTCAATTGAAGAGTTTGGCGAAATCGCGATAAGCAAAAAGAAACGTTCTTTCAGTTTCTCTTGCTCGCGTCCACTATCCAGTTCTCAAACCACCACGCGCCACACGATCCGACCAGCCACCCAGGACCGGCCGCCACGCATGGGCATCGAACCGCGCCACAGAAAACCTGTGGGGTGGCGGTCCGGGAGCCCAAAAGCATACCCATACCACTCCCGGACATCCCGACGGGACATCCAAGCCCATGATCTCTTCCACACCAGCATCCCCATGCGAGACCGTGGAACCATTCCACGAGCACGGGGCTCACACCGGACACGGAACCGTGTCCTGAAATTCTCCGTAGAAAGGAGGTGATCCAGCCGCACCTTCCGGTACGGCTAACCTGTTACGACTTAGTCCCCCACACCAGGCTCCAATGGCCGG
>OGRK01001109.1_pt1 | contig 19081 bp, 16 predicted proteins | sample 1553471 | NCBI WGS metagenome assembly OGRK01 (sample SAMEA2580080, study PRJEB22360) | human gut metagenome | biome: human gut; feature: human-associated habitat; material: faeces | place: Denmark | collected 2008/2010
TAGCACAGCGAAGCATCACGAAGGGTAATGAAGAAAAATCAAAAAAATTCCCGACAATGAAGAGCCTTGACTCCGACAAGAATGCATCCAAAGCAGGCGATACTGCAGAGGTAGCAGCGGACGACAGCAACGGATTCTTCACACCAAACGAGAAGATCAACTTCTCCAATGTAAAGGTTGAGCCACTGTTTGAAGAAGATGTTGATTTCGACACATTCAGCAAATCTGACTTCCGTGCAGTGAAGGTTAAAGAGTGTGTTGCAGTTCCGAAGAGCAAAAAGCTCCTTCAGTTCACACTGGACGACGGAACCGGCACAGACCGTACGATCCTTTCAGGAATCCATGCATACTATGAACCGGAAGAACTGGTAGGCAAGACCCTGATCGCGATCACAAATCTGCCGCCACGTAAAATGATGGGAATCGAATCCTGCGGTATGCTGCTCTCAGCAGTAAACAACCTTAAGGATTCAGAGGATGAAGAACTTCATCTGATCATGGTTGATAACCATATCCCGGCTGGTGCGAAGCTGTACTAAGATAAAAGAATATATAGAGGGGCTGGATTGAATTCCAGCCCCTCAGATTCTAGACAAAGCCCATGGCAAATGCTGTGGGCTTGTTTTTTTACTTAAATTGTTCACTCAATATGTTCAAGGGTCGGTGAATTTCTCGTTTAAAGGAAACTGAAAATGGATTGTGGGCAGAATATATAGCTGACAGATATTATGAGGAAGCTGAAGGCAATCTGGCTGCAGTGGAAGGGAATGGTTGATATGTACAAGATAATGCAGACATTGTTAATGGAGGAAATGAAAGATTATGTTGCTCATCCGGAAACCTAGAAATCACTCCTATCCCACATGTATCGTTTTTTACAATACGAATCCCCAACTAAATGATAAAGTCTAATCAGTAAATGAACTGAGACAGACAAAGGCGTCAACGATAAGATCGTTGACGCCTTCTTTATTTATAGGAGGATGAGACTATGGATAGAATTGAAAATCACCCAATACTTGGAGAGACACCGAAGAGGAAAAAAGTTACATTCAGCTATGATGGAAAATTACTGGAAGGATATGAGGGAGAGCCGATCGCTACAGCGTTGAAGGCGGCGGGGGTTATGGCGCATCGATATACGGCGAAGACACATGAACCGCGAGGTGTGTTCTGTGCGATAGGAAGATGTACGGACTGTGTAATGATCGTAGATGGCAAGCCAAACATCAGAACATGTATCACACCGCTTGAAGCAGGAATGGTTGTGCAGACACAGTATGGAGTTTCAGCAACACCGCAGGAGTAAAAAATAAACGGATGGGAGATTGGAATTATGAAGATAGAACGATACGACATGATAGTAATTGGTGCTGGTCCAGCTGGTTTATCTGCAGCGATCGAAGCTGCCAAAAAAGGTTTGAAACCGATTGTATTTGATGAAAACGCAAAACCGGGCGGACAGCTTTTTAAACAGATCCACAAGTTCTTCGGTTCAAAAGAACATAAGGCAAAAGTAAGAGGCTTCAAGATCGGACAGGAACTTCTCGCAGAGGCTGAGGAATACGGAGTAGAAGTAGTCTTAAACGCGACAGTAGTTGGTTTATATCCGGAGAAAGAAGTAACCGTCAAGGTCGGAGATAAAATAAAACATTACAAAGGCGATGCAGTCCTCGTTGCAACAGGAGCAAACGAAAATATGGTAAACTTCGAAGGCTGGACAAAACCTGGTGTTATCGGAGCCGGAGCCGCACAGACAATGATGAACCTTCACCATATCAAACCTGGAAACAGGATTCTGATGCTTGGCTCAGGAAACGTCGGACTTGTTGTAAGCTATCAGCTCATGCAGGCAGGATGCGAGGTCGTTGCACTTGCGGATGCCGCACCGAGAGTCGGTGGATATGGTGTTCATGCCGCAAAAGTAGCAAGATGCGGAGTTCCATTCTATCTTTCCCATACGATCGTAAGAGTGGAGGGAGATGACTACGTAACAGGCGTTGTGATCGGACAGGTTGGTCCGGACTGGAAGATCATTCCTGGAACAGAAAAACATTTCGACGTGGATACAGTTTGTCTGGCAGTTGGTTTATCACCAATGTCACAGCTTCTGAAACAGGCTGAGGTCAAGATGAATGATACAAAAGGCGGACACGTTCCGGTATGTGACAAATACGGAGCTACAAGTGTTCCGGGAATCTACGCGGCAGGTGATGTTTCTGGAATTGAGGAAGCAAGTTCCGCTATGATTGAGGGAAGAATGTCCGGTGCATCCATTGCATGTTATCTTGGATACATGACAGAGGAAGAAAGAGATGCAAGGATTGATGAACTGGAAGGTCAGCTCGATACTCTGCGTCAGGGAATGTTTGCACCAAAGAACAGGGGAAAACTCGTTGAAAAAACAGAGGAAGGCATCGACGTTTCCATGAACCTTCTGAATAAAGGATATGTGGCAGATGATGAGATCGAGAGATTTCCAGGCGTGACACATCAGAAAGGAATTCATCCGGTCATCGAGTGTACGCAGAATATTCCATGCAACCCATGTCAGGATGCCTGCAAAAAAGGCTGCATCAGGATCGGAAAAAATATCACATCTCTTCCGGCAATCGATCCGGACAAAAAATGCATCGGCTGTGGAATGTGCGTAGCTTCCTGCTCCGGTCAGTCTATTTTCCTTGTGGAAGAAGATGTAGAAGAAGGATATGGAGAAGTCACAATGCCATATGAATTCCTTCCACTTCCGGAAGTCGGAGACAAAGGCGTGGCACTTGGAAGAAATGGAAAATATGTATGCGAGGCAGAGGTAACAAAAATAAGAACAGCACCAGCATTTGATCATACGTATCTGCTTACGATCAAAGTTCCAAATGATATGGTAATGAAAGCAAGATTCTATAAAAAAGAAGCTTAGGAGGTTAGATCATGGTTGATATTCAGGCAAAATTAAAAGAAATAGGACCTTTTGTGGAAGGACCGGATGATAATCTCCTGGTCTGCAGATGCGAAGAAGTCACAAAAGGACAGATCCGAAAAGCAGTACACGAAGGTATTTTTACATTGGAAGAGATGCGCAGATATCTCCGTTCCGGAATGGGATTATGTCAGGGACAGACCTGCGGAAAATTAGTAAAAGGAATCATTGCAAGTGAGTTAAAAGTATCTCCGGCGGAAGTCGTTCCGGCAAGTTCGCGGGCTCCAATGAGACCAATCGAGATGTGCATACTTGCAGAAGACGGAGGTGACGATGATGAGTAATGTAGCAGATGTTGTAATTATCGGTGGTGGAGTAAATGGATGTGCAGCAGCATATTACCTTGCAAAAAGCGGCATAAAGTCAGTCATTGTATTAGAGGCAACAAACAGTATCGGACATGGCGGTTCATCAAGAAATGGCGGTGGTGTCCGTCAGTCAGGAAGAGATGTAAGAGAACTTCCATATGCGATGTATGGAATCCAGAATCTGTGGCCGACATTGTCAGAAGAACTCGGAGTAGATACAGAGTATACCCAGAAAGGAAATCTCAGAATGGGAAAAACTCCGGAGCATATGAAAAAACTGGAAGCTCTTGCAAACTCCGCAAAATCTGTAGGTCTTGATGTAAGAATGGTCGATCAGAAAGAAGTAAAAGAAATCTGCCCATATCTTTCTGACGATGTGATCGGTGCAAGCTGGTGTCCGACAGACGGACATGCAAACTCGCTTACAACCACTCTCGGATACTATAAAAGAGCACTTGAACTGGGCGTAAAATTCTACACAGAAGCACCGGTAAAAAGCCTGCAGAAGATAAAAGGAAAAGTAAGAAAAGTAATCCTGAACGATGGAACTGTATTTGAAGGTGAGACGATCATCCTTGTTGCGGGATATGAAAGCAGGGCGATCGCAAGAACAGTCGGAGTCGATGTTCCAATGACACGACTGATCGACGAATGTCTTGTAACAGAAATGCAGCCACATATGATCGATGTAATGTTTGGATGCGCGTCGGCAGATTTTTACGGACATCAGACAAAACATGGATCCTTTGTGTTTGGTTCAGACTCAGGCTGGGAGACAGTCGACGAGATGGTAGATCCGTCTACAAATATCGCAGACCCATCCAAAATGATCACAAACTCAATGACACTTTCAGCAAGCTGTCGAGCGATCCAGGGTTACATTCCGGCACTGCGTGATGCCAAGATCGTAAGAAGCTGGTGCGGATGGCTGGATGAAGCTTTCGATGGAGTACCATTTTTGAGCCCTGTAGAGGAGGCACCTGGACTGATTCTTGCATGTGGATTTACAGGACATGGATTCGGAACTGCACCTGCAGTCGGACTCATGTTAAGCCAGATGGTAAGAGGCGAAAAAACAGTCGTAGATATCAGCGCACTTCGCTATGACAGATTTAAGCCTTGCAGATAAAGATGCTGTATCGTTTTTTACAATACAATCAACAGGATTAAGGTATACAATCATAAAAAAATAATTGAGAAACTTTTTTAGTAATATGGACTACGAAAATAAAATATGTTACTATATGTGCGTGACAAGGGCGTCAACAGTGAATCTGTTGGCGCCTTTTTTCATTGGTGATGATTCTCCGACATGCATATGTAGACATAGAATGGAGGAGAAAAATGAGTGCAAAGATTGATTTTTTATATTTAAGTGAGCCGGATATGATCAAAGCCGGTGTCAAGGACATGGGAAAATGTGTGGAAGTCATGGAAGACATGATGGTCACACTCAAAAAAGGTGACTACGTAATGGGTGGTGAAAACCACAACTCACACGGATGTATGGTTACTTTCCCGGACAATCCGGAATTTGAAGGAATGCCGAAAAATGGTGAAGACAGACGTTTCATGGCAATGCCGGCATATCTGGGAGGCAATTTCCAGATGGCAGGTATGAAATGGTATGGTTCAAACACCGAAAACAAGAAAAAAGGTCTTCCACGTTCCATCCTTATGATGATGCTCAACGACAAAGATACAGGAGAACCGCTTGCACTGATGTCGGCGAACCTTCTGAGTGCATACAGAACAGGTGCGATTCCAGGAGTCGGAGCTAAATATCTTGCAAGAAAAGATTCCAAAGTTGTAACGATCGTAGGACCGGGCGTCATGGGAAAAACATCACTGGCAGCATTCATAAGTGTCTGCCCGAAGATCGACACTGTAAAGATCAAAGGCCGTGGTCAAAGATCCATTGATTCCTTTGTTGAATATGTGAAGAAAGAGTTTCCACAGATCAAAACGATCACAGTCTGTGAGACAATGGAAGAAGCCATCAGGGACAGCGATATCATCAGTACAACTACCTGTGTTGGAGATAAAGAGATCTTATTCCCGTATATTGATGAAAAATGGATCAAGGAAGGTGCTCTTGTATGTATGCCGTCAGCAGCCAGATTTGATGAGGGTTTTTACCTTGATAAAAATACGAAGCTGGTTGTAGATAACTATAAACTGTACGAAGCATGGGCTGAAGAGTATCCATATCCAAGCTATGACCCGGTACAGATCGTAGGATGTAAGTTCATGGATCTTCTGCATGATAAAAAAATCACCAGAGATGAAATAATAGATGTTGCGGATGTTATAACTGGAAAGCTTGCAGGAAGAGAAAATGACAAACAGAGGATCATCTATTCCGTTGGAGGCATGCCTGTAGAAGACATTGCCTGGGGTGAAACTGTCTACAAGAGAGCACTGGAACTTGGAATAGGCGTAAAACTTCATCTGTGGGACGAACCTGAACTTCACTAGTTATAACTCTCTTTAAAAAAGGAGATTAACTATGAGAAGAGATACCACGATCATTAATCCACGTCAGTTATACATAGAATTAGGAGTTGATGAACTCAGGAAGCTGAACTGTCCACAGCTTGGAATTTCTCATTTTTATGAATTTTCGCTTGGACAGGGAAAAACACATGAGCTGAAAGCCGTCCCGGATGGAAGTATTGATCTGCTTTTTAATATAGGAAGTGACAAGGTTACGACCTATATAAGTGGAACGGTATTTGGAGTAAAAGCATGGAATCTCGGAGATGCAGATCTGTGTTTCGGCGTCAGATTTCAGCCGGGGCAGGGAATTCTTCCGAAGGATCTGACGATGGACATGCTTGTAAATAACGATGTGGAAATTGATGGTGATATCTTTGGGGAAAACCTTACGGAAAAGATCGCACTTGCCGACAACATTATTGACCGAAGCAAAATTTTTATAGACGCCTATGAAAAAATGGTCTATGGCAGACCTGATCTTTCGGATAGAGAAAAAATCAATGAATATCTGGTAAACAGAATTACCCGTGCAAAAGGCTGTATAAGTATGAAGAAGCTTGTGGATGAGACGAATTATTCGGAGTGTTATCTCAGGAGAGTATTCAAGAATTATCATAGTATATCTCCAAAACAGTTTGCACAGTATATAAGATTTCAGATTCTTCTGGAAAAGTTAAAAACCGGAAATATGCGTTATGATGAGCTTGCACTTGAATGCGGATATTATGACGAGGCGCATATGATGAAGGGATTTAAGAATTATGCAGGTATAACGATTGAGCAGTATAGAAAATTGCAGGAAATTACAGGGAGGAACCGTATATGAGTGGAATAGTAAAGATTGAAGTGATCACCGGAATGTCAAAACTCACAGATCTGATCCAGAATCTCAGCAAGGTTGGTGTAAGAGGTGCAACTGTCATGCAGGTGCTTGGATGTGGAATTGAGATGGGAACTCCGGAATACGAGGTTGAGCGCAATGAAGTGATGGAACTGCTTCCGAAACAGCAGATCAATATCGTAGTGGAAGCGGAGAAAGTAGATAAGATCGTTGATATCATCAAAAAGGAACTCTACACAGGGCATATCGGCGATGGCAAGATCTTCATATATGATATCGACAATGTGATCAGAGTCCGTACAGGAGATGAGGGCGTCAAAGCTCTTTAAACACAAGAGGAGTTGCTTATGAATGAAAAAAAATTAGGTCTGGGGAACGTAGTCTCTATTTCAGTCGGACTTGTTGTGGCGACCAGCTGTCTGGTATCACTTGGAAATGGTGCCGGTACACTTGGAGTAACGTTTATACTTGCGATGGCAATTGCCATGCTGCTTAATATGACTACGGTTGCATCATTGTCAGAACTCAATGCACTTATGCCAAACACGACAGGTGGACTTGCACAGTACACACTTGCGGCACTTGGTCCTTTTCCGACACTGATATCGATGGTTGGCGGCTACGTAATCTGTAATACAATGTCCTGTGGAGTAGAAGCGTCAATCTTTTCCTTTTCACTGGCAGATGTAGTGGGAGGTCATATTCCGAGTTTTGTATACACACTCATTATGACGGTGATCATTCTGCTGGCGAATCTTCGCGGCGTGGATATGTTTGCGAAGATCCAGGATATTGTTGCATTTTTGCTGGTAGGTTCCCTGGTTGCGATGGGATTTATCGGAATGATCGGAATGGGTACAGGCGTAAAAGTACAGCAGCCTTATGTGCTCAATGCAGATTTTAAAGATATTGCGGCTATGACAGCAGTTGCATTCTGGCTGTTTATCGGAGCAGAGTATGCAATTCCGATCTCAAAAGAAGTCAAAAATGCAAAGAGAAATGTACCGCTTGGTATGATGATCGGTCTGTTTCTGATTTTTATCATGCAGTCAGTCATGGTACTTGGCTTCCACAATTATGTAGACTGGGGCGAGCTTGCTGATTCAGCAGCACCGCATCTTCTTTATGGATATGCGGTACTTGGCGAGGTCGGAAAAGTCTGGATGATGTTGGTAGGTGCGCTTGCGGTAATAAGTACACAGAACTCCACGGTTAACTCACTTGCTGTGATCTGTCAGGGAATGGCAAAGATGAATATGATGCCGAAGATCTTTTCAAAGACAAACAAACATAATGTTCCGTGGTTTGGACAGGTGTTTGTAAGTGCGGCAATTCTTATATTCGGATATCTGAGCGACAGTTCCGCGGATATGATCTCCTTCCTTATTCTGGCAGGTTCTGTATTCTGGATGATCTCGTACATACTTGCACATGTGGATGTGCTGGTTTTCAGAAAACGTCTTCCAAATGCACCGAGAAACTTCAAAGTGCCATGCGGTGCCCTGTTTCCGGTAATAGGAATCGTCGGAACCGCATATATGGTCCTCAACATCTCCAGTGATCCACATGAACGTCTGATGATCTGGCTTCTGACAGGTGGCTGCTTTATCGTACTTGGAATTTACTCAGCTGTCTGGATCAAATTCAAGATGAAAATGAAAGTGTTCAAGAGTATTCCACTCGAAAAAGTTATGGCGATGGAAAACGATCTTTACTATTACGTCCGGAAAAGCAAAGGAATATGGAAATAAACAGCAAAGCCCTTCTGAGCTAAACTTCAGAAGGGCTTAATTATTGTCACAGATTAAATGATAAACCGTTCAACCCGGTCCATCGTAGTTTTGAGAATGGAGAGATCGGTCTGGATATCGCCGGTCTCCAGGGAATGATTGGCGTTTTTGGTGAGAAAAAGTGGTACTTCTTTCTGCTCTGCCAAAGTCTGGATCGCAGCAGCTTCAGCCCACGGATCGGCAGTGCCGTGGAAGGCGATGCTTCCCTGGAGCGGGAAGGAGAAGGTGTCTGCCAATGGCGTAAACAGGATATTTTTTACGTTTAAATTATATTGGGCTGCATAAGCAGAAGAGATAGCAGTACCAATGCTTTTGGAAATAAAGAGGATGCTGCCGTAAGAGGTCCAGTCGATATCGCGCAGGGATTCTTCTGTCTGTGCGAGGGCGAGATCAAAAGCCTGCCGCATTTTGACAGAGTCTCCTTTGATATTTTCCGGGAGGGTGCCATAGGAGACGGTCTGGATCTGGTATCCATGTTTTCTGGCAAGGCGGCTTGTGTAGTACAGGAGTGGTTTGTCAGCAGTATATCCGATGCCCGGAAAAATAACTGCCAGCTTCGGAGCAGTTTTATCTGCAGCAGCGAGGTGACCGGAAACTTTGGCGTACAGCATCTGCTGGCGGATATTTTCCTGCAGGTCCTTTAAGGTAGTGGAGATATTGCAGGAATCGGATGGGAGGTAATCGTAGTCTGTAATGATATTATTTCCTTCCATGGAATAAACGATATGCGACGCACCCATGAGTTCAATATCGTCTTCGATATCTGAGAGTAATTCTTCGTATGTTTTCATTTGAATCAGTTCCTTTTTTATGAATATGTGGGTAAAAACAAAATAATTATTACATGTTTTAGCAAATGTGGCAATACTCTGGCACTTTTTATTTGTTTCGTATATACTGGAAATATCAGTAAATATGGGATGTTTATAAAAGCGGGGGGAATATATGCCATTTAAAATCATACGCAACGATATCACAAAAATGAACACAGAAGCGATTGTTAATACAGCGAATGACCATGCTGCTGTTGGCACAGGCTGTGACAGCGCAGTATACGAAGCGGCCGGATATCAGGAGTTGCTGGAATATCGTAAGAAACATATCGGTTTCGTGGAAGAAGGCGGTGCGTTCATTACTCCCGGTTTTCAGTTGCAGGCGAAGTATATTATCCATGCAGTAAGTCCATATTATGTCGATGGAAAGCATGGAGAAGAGAAGAAACTTCGCTCCTGTTACAGCAAAAGCCTGCAGCTTGCGAAGGAGAACGGGGTTAAGTCTATCGCGTTTCCATTGATATCCACAGGCGGTTTCGGATATCCGAAGGAAGAGGGAATACGAATCGCGGCAGATGAGATAAATACATTTCTTCTTAGCAATGAGATGCTGATCTATCTGGTCGTTTTTGGCAGGAAGGCAACAGCACTTGGGGAAAAACTTTATCCCAATCTGGAATCTTATATTGACCACAATTATGTAGAGAGTGTTCGGGAAAAAGAATACGGAAAGTCTTCTGAACAGTCTATCAGGTTGTGGAGAGAGCGGAGACCATCCAATATTGACAGAAGACCAAATAAAAATAATGGGATGCAGGAAAAACAACCAAAGTTGTTTTTGAGTGGAGTGGATTCACAACCTTGTGGATTTGGTGAAGATGAAGCTTCATTTCTGGATTTTGAAGGATTACACGAAGGAAAACTGGAAGAGAGAATGAGCCATCTTTCGGATACTTTTTCGGAGTATTTAATGTATCTGATTCAGGAAAGAAAGATGGAAAATGCTGAGGTCTGGAAGCGGGCAATCGTAGATAAAAAGATATTTTCAAAAATAAAAAACAATGTAAATTATCACCCAAACAAATTGACAGCATTATGTCTTTGCGTAGGGGCAAAACTGAATCTGGATGAGACCAGAGATCTGCTTGCCAGAGCGGGTTATGCATTATCACCCTGCGATAAGACAGATATTATTTTTTCCTATTTTATTGAGAATGAAATTTATGACATGATCGAACTGGATATTCAGCTTGAGGAACATGGCCTGCCATGTATTATTTCGTAGAAAAATAAGGGTCGCTTTTCAAACGACCGGTTAAGAGCAGCTTTTGTGTATAATGAGTCCAACAAGAAAAAACACCGAGAAATAAGAAACCAGAGGAGGATAAATTATGCGTAAGGGATTAACAGAAGTTGTTTTTATTTTGGACAGAAGCGGTTCTATGAGAGGGCTTGAGGAAGATACGATCGGGGGATTCAATTCCATGATCGAGAAGCAGCGGAAAGAAGAAGGAGAGGTCTTAATCTCTACGGTACTTTTTGACAGTCAGTGTGAAGTTCTCTATGACAGGGTTCTGGTGGATAAGATAGAGCCGATGAATGACAGCCAGTACTATGTAAGAGGCTGCACCGCTCTTCTGGATGCGATCGGCGGCGCAATCCATCACATTGCCAATGTACATAAATACGCCAGAGAAGAAGACAGACCGGAAAAAACCTTATTCATTATCACTACAGATGGAATGGAGAATGCCAGCCGGTGTTACACTTATGACAAGGTAAAGCGAATGGTCGAGAAAGAAAAACAGAAATACGGATGGGAGTTCCTTTTTCTTGGAGCAAACATTGATGCCATTCAGGTTGCTGCAAGATTTGGAATCGGAGCTGACAGAGCTTTAAACTATGAAAGTGACAGCGCAGGCACAGTACTGAATTACCAGGTGCTTTCCGAAACAGTCTCAGCAGTACGCAGATCCAGAAACAGAGAAGAGATGAATGAAGCATTTTCCTGCTGTGACCCGATCCGCGAAGATTACAGGAGACGCCATAAGGAATAGGGGGAATACTATGTTTGACAGAAGAACAAAAAACGTAACTATATTTAAAGATTCCATGGAAATGATGTCTGAAAATGGGCGATTGCAGCAGGCAATAAAAGAATCTGTAGAGAAACAGACACTGTATCTGGAAGCAGAAAATGTGGAAATTCCAGAGAGTAATGCCAGTAAGTGCAGGACACTCGTTTCAACAGGCAGAAGCTTTGAAACTGCATCCAGATATGCAAGGAATGGAAAAAAGGTATGTGTGCTTAACTTTGCATCTGCGACGAATCCTGGCGGCGGTGTGGTACATGGAAGCTCAGCACAGGAGGAGTCTTTATGCCGGTGCAGTACATTGTATCCGTGCCTTGATATTGATAAAATGTGGCAGGAGTTTTACACTCCACACAGAAGAGCCGGAAATCCCCTGTATAATGATGACTGCCTGTATACACCGGGAGTAATTGTTTTTAAGAGTGATCTTTCATTTCCGGAAAGAATGGAGGAAAAAGACTGGTATCAGGTGGATGTTCTGACCTGTGCAGCCCCAAACTTACGGAATGCACCGAGTAATTTTATGAATCCATGTGCCGGGGATGAACCTGCCGATATTGCGGAAGATGCACTGTACAAATTGCATTTGAAGAGAATTGAGAAACTGTTCAGGGTGGCGGCAGCAAATAAGGCAGAGGTGCTGATTCTTGGAGCGTTCGGATGCGGTGCCTTCTGTAATCCACCGGAGATTGTCGCGAAGGCTTTCAGGGAAGTGCAGAAAAAATATGAATCATACTTTGAAGTAATTGAATATGCGATATTCTGTGCAGGATATGAGACAAAGAACTACAAAGCTTTTTCTAAAGCATTTGGTGTGGAAAAAGAGTGATATGGGGTAAGCAATCCGAGGATATAATAAGAGATATCTGGATGGCAGTAAGGAAAAGTAATAGGACGATAAAAAAATTATAAGAAAACACAAAATTGCAATTTTCAGGGTTATACTGTTAGTACTAATCATTTAATAGATTTCTAATTATCTCTTTAGATGTTCTTATATGCCGGTATAGCCCGTTATTCCGGGCTTTTCCGGCACTTTTCATATCGGAAGAACCTCACAAATCTTTTTATTACCCCTCATGTTTTCACCCTCAAAAGTAGTAAAAGCAGTAGTAAATTCTGCGTACTACTTATGCAGCCTTGGCTTCCTTGGCGCTTTCCGACGCAGGCTCCGGCTTGGCTTGCAGCCGTTCCATTTCCTCCTGTGCGGAATGGAAAGTAGCGTGGGCGTAATAGTTCAGCGTCATTACAATGTTGGCGTGTCCCATGATGTACTGCAATGCCTTGGGGTTCATGCCCGCGTTTGCCATTCTGGTACAGAATGTATGCCGCATGGTGTGCGGCGTCATTACATCGGGTAGCGGCTCCTTGTGGCACTTGTTGTACTTTTTGGCAAGGCACTTGAACATAGCGTCATAATTGACGGCGGTTTTGGGCAGGCCGTCCCGGTTCAGGAACAGGAAGTCCTTATAACCGTCCACCTCAATGCACTTGCCGTCCCTGCGTTTCTTCAACACGCGTTCAAACGCTTCATAGGCGGCTGCGCTCATGGGCACTTGACGGAATCCGCTTTCTGTTTTTGGTGCTTCGATATAGTAGCCGTCCTCGGTGCTTCTCAAAAGCTGATGGTCTACATTCACAAAGCGCTTTTCAAAATTCAGGTCGGCGGGCGTCAGGCCGCAGAGTTCGGAAATACGAAGCCCGGTTTCCAGCAGGATCAGTACCTCGTCATAATACTTGGCATAGACGGGATCACCCTGCATGAAGTCCAAAAGCTCTTTTTCCTGTGTAGGGGTAAGCGGCACCTTTGGCACGGTATCGTCGTTGATAACCTCATTGATCTGGAAGTCAAAGGGATTCTTGCGGAGGCAGTCGTCCTGTACGGCCATATAAAAGATGGCTTTTAAGGAACGCTTGCTGTTGCAGATGGTGTTGTAGGCAACGCCCTTTTCCTGCATACGCAAGGCCCATTCTTTCGCGTCGGACAGCTTCACGCTGTCAATGCTGGCCGCGCCCAGCTTATCTTCGGACAGAAGTTTCATCAACTGCTGGCGGCTCTTTTGGGTTCCTTTCCGCACATTCCCGCGCTGCCGGGTGTACTTTTCATAAAGCTGGCACACGGTCATTTTCTTGCCGATGGTGTCGATCCCGTCGTCAAGGTCTTTCTGTATCTGCTTGATCTTCTCGCGCAGGGAAAGACAGGGCCGCTTTCCGGCAGGTACTTTGTCGGTGGGTACTAACTTCCACGAGTAAACAAACTGGGGTTCTCCAAAGGTGTCAATGTATTTGTAAGCGTATCTTCCATCTGATCGCTGGCTCTCTCCAGACTTCAAAAGGCGGCCTTTGTTGTCCCGTCTTTTTTCATCTCGTTCTTTTCTTGGCATTTCGTCATGCTCCTTTCCATGACGGAAAGAGCCTTGACACGCTTATAACCTAATTATAACACGCGCAAGGCCCTTTTTCACTATATTGTGTCAAGGGAATCAATAATTTTTTCAAACTGCTTCCGCTTGATCTGGATGCGGTTGCCGTTTAAGATCACCCAGCCAGCGGTGGGGTTTTCCTCGGCAAGCCGACGCAGTTTGTTTTCCCCGATCCGAAAATATTTAGACGCTTCCTCAATGGTGAGCGTGTATTTTTCCCAAATAGGCACATCGTTATTACTCATAACACGGCCCCCTTTCTTTTCAAAACAAAGGTTGTTATTGTGAAAGTGGGCAGAAAATAACGGACGGCTGCTGGCACAGCTCCACGGGAATCTCACCCCCGCGTGGTTCTCACGCGGCCCTGCTCGTTGCCTGCGACGCTTCAAACGCTCGGACTACGACGGCAAGGGAGTATCATTGTCCTGTCTGCGCGTCGTCGCCCGCAGGCTGCCACACCTGCTTTACGGCCCGGTAAAATCGCTCCGCTTATCCCAATGGGGAAAGCCTCTTGGCGCACCTGCCGCCCGGCTCGGCACAGACAGAATGTATCCGTCTGCCCTATGACGCACCGCCATTATCCTGCGGGCGTATTTGTCAAGGAGCAAAGGGGCCGCCGGGAAAACAGGCAGGCGGGGAAAGGGAAAGCCGCCTGTCTATGGCCGGGGCCTTAACCGTCAGTCGCCAACGGGACTAACGATGGAATGGATCAGCTTGATTTGCAATCGGCGCTTCATATACTCGTCAATGCAGATATGAGGCTGGCCGCTGCCGTCATAGAGCGTCCGGGTACACAGCTTATTGATATAGCCGTCATAATACTGCAAGACATGCTCCACGGCTTCGGCATTACCGGCGCAGGCCGCGTCGATCACAAAATCAGGCAGAGGGCTTTTGCCCTTGTAACTGGATTGCTTCATCCGCGTTTAACCTCCCTCCGGCATGAACGCCATCAATTTTATACGCAAGTCTTTCAGGGTGCTTGTCCTGTGGCGCTGTACTGCGCTGCGGGACATTCCCATCAGGCGGCCGATTTCTTCGTCGGTCAAATCCAAAACAAAGCGGAGAATCAAAATACTCTGCTCGTCTTTTGGCAGGCTGGCAAATGCCTCGGCCACAAGCTCATTGTCGATATGTAGGTCATAGCCATGCGAACTGAATGTAAAGCTGTCGCAGGAATACCGATCTACGGTCGAGAGCTTGTCCCAATCAGCCGGGGAAACAGCGTCCAGCGACACTTCACGGTCGCGGCGGCACTTCATTTCCCGCAGATAATCTATCGCCTCATGGTACAGAACCAGCTTACAGTAGCGGTCAAACTGGCCCCATTCACCGTATTTGCGGGGGATCGCTTCCATCTTCTCACCCCCTTTCTGTGGGGGATGTGGTGGTTCTCTCCCTTTCCGCCAATAGAGCGAATGGAATCTCTCTGGCTGCCCGCTAAACGCCTCCTTTTTTCACTTTTTTGAAATTTCTTTTTGCGCCGGATAGCAGGCCGCAGGAAATAACAAAATTCGCCCGGCAGGTCAAAGACCCACAGGGCGAAACAAAAAGCAATATGATCTTTTCCTACATGGTATAGTACATACTGATAGCCGCTTGTCCCCGATGGCGGGGACAGACTTTTTTTGACAGGCTTATCCCTGTCGGATTCTGTCGATGTGGTTTACATTGCATGGCGGCTCCCTCCTAAAGCCGCCATGCCAGATACACGGTGCAGGGGTCGTCGAAGCAAACAGAAACGGCGGCCTTGATTACTCAAAACCGCCGTATCAGCTATGTTGGTTTGCATGGGAAATTGTCTGCCTGCCAGCGGTTTTTTTCTTTTCCCCGCTGGGGAGGCAGATGTTTGAATATGAAAAAAGTCATTCCACAAAGAACAGAATCCGCCGGATCAGCTCTGGAATATTCACAGGGGCAGTGATATAGTCGTTCACGCCCTCGTGCCGGTATTCATATTCCGTGGCATGGTCTTTATTCTCGGTGAGAATAAAGAACGGCAGAAGCCGGACAGGTGGATTTTCCATCTTGAATAACCCCGCTATCTGCCGCAACGCGTGAAACAAATCCATTGCTGTGCCGTCCGGCAATTCTAGGTCACATAAGATCAGTTCAATTTCTTCATCCTCAATAATTCGTTCTTTGGCTCCATCAATAGATGGAACAAGGATCAAGTTAAAGCCCTTTTGCAGCATAGCCGCCCGCAGCGCTCCGGCGTTAGTATCTTCCGCATGGACAAAGAGCAGCTTGTGAAAAGTCGGTACCTTTTTGCCGGATAACTGCCGGTAGGCGTATTCCACCAGCTTATCCTGCAACAGCAGCCCTTTCATTTTGTCCATGCACAGCGTTGCGCCCCGGTGCATAGCCTCCTGTTCATAGTCGTCCTTGTCATGGCAGGACGCCAGAATAAAAGGCAGTTCCTTGTCTGCGGCCCGCACCTCGTCCAAAAAGTCCATGCCAGAGCCGTCCGGCAGGTCGAGATCACAGCAGATCAGTAGTGGCATTTCCTCTTGGATGGCGGCCAGCGCTTCTTTCAGCGTGGAAGCCGTTTTTACCGGGTAGCCCCGGTGCTGTAAGTATTTTTGCAGGCACCATGTATAGGTGTCGCTGTCGTCAATCAGCAGTATCTTTTTCATGTGTCCTCACCCCCAATATTGATTTACCACAAGCATAAACTACAAATGTTACACAAATGTCCGAGGTGCCTTTGATTTAGGCAGAAAAACAGGCTGAATTGTTACAAAGCTCGGACATTTCAAAAATTTTTTTGAGAAATGGCGAAAAAAGCGGGGCAGCACACGCCGCCCCGCTGATCCCAAAGGGTCATTCCATTGCCCGCATTTGTTCAATCAGGGATTGTTTTTTCTGTCTGCGGATTGTCCAAACAGACAAGATCAGTTCCATTCCGAACAATACCAGAATGAACAGTCCCATTTCAAAAACCGGGAATTGATATGGCACTACTTTTCCGTGTAGGGTAGCGCTACCCATTTCTCTGCTTACAACGACAGAAATAGGAAGTCCGACAATCAGGATTGCCAATGTTGCAAAGAACGCATAGCATAGACCCTCGCAGATATTCATTTTGCATAACTGTTTTTGGGTCAGGCCAATGGAACGCAAAACACTGTTTTCCTGTTTTCTGGACATCTGATTAGAGAGGGTCGTGTTAATCAGGTTGATAACACCAAAGAGGAATACCAGCCATGAAAGAATCTGCATACTACCAAACGCCACAGAATTTTGTGATTTTTCAGCCGCAATCGCTGTATCTATTTCGTCTAAAGCAAGGTTACTATGTTCAGCTACAATATTTTTCAGTTCAGCTTTTACAGTTTCGTCTTTTTTCGGATCGCTTACAATGCTCCATGAGTAATCAAAGGTAGTAATTTCTGGGTGCAGTTCGCAGAATAAATCTTTTGGAGCAAAGAAAACCGAACCATCTGTATGAGAGCGTCCATGCCCGAAAATCACAGGCATTTTTGAAGTGGAAAACACTCCCGATATTGTAACAGGAATGGACTTCTTACCATCCACAGAAGAAAATTCAACGGTGGAACCGACGCCCATATCTTCAAAATGAGCTACAATCTTGTCGTGAATTACAATACTATGAGAATCTGTCGGCATCGTTCCCGCTGTCAATGCAGCTTCAACCATAGCATAATTCTGGTCGGTCAGCGTATCACATATTCCCGAATTTTGGTTAGCATCTGTTTTAATGCTGGTATAGAGAGATTGTCTGGCTACGATTATATCCGTGACACCATCAATAGATAAAACTTCCTGTTTTAGTTCCTCATCCAGCGGATTACCTTTTACCAACATTTCTTCCGATAGATCTTGGAGATAGATTTTGTAATCACTGTCTGGAAAATATAGTCTTGCAATTTGTTCTGGTGAGCGTACTAAAACAATGGAAGATACCACCATCAACAAAATCCCGCCGATACTCAACGATGCTACAATGCTAATTGTCTTTTTTCGGTCGCGCTTAAAATTTGCAATTCCCATTGAAACAGGATTAAGTTTGATGTTCTTTTTCCGGCTGCGGATATTCTTTTGTGCCGAGGTAAAACGGACGGCTTCAATGGGGGAAATCCCTGCCGCAATTTTTACCGGCTTACGGATGGAAATAGATACCATGATCCAACTGCTTATGAGTGTCAAAATAACCGTTGCCACATAGGAAACAGCGTTAAATCCTTTGGGAAACAGAAGAAAACCGCCGCATACACCCAGCACTGTACCAATCAAAATTCCGATACTGCCGAGATTGCGCCCCTCCCGCTTTACAATCCGCTTGATTTGCTTTGGGGTCGCGCCAATCGTCCGAAGCTGCCCGTAGCTCTTAATTTTGTCATTGATGGAGATACGGAAGATACTCTGGATCACGATATAGCCGCCAATCAGAACAAGGGCAATCACACCTGCCATCAAGGTAAAATCGTCAAAGGGTTGTTTGGAGGCATAGGTGAAATACCTGTTGTTCATGCTGGGGGTAGGAAGCTGGTATTCCTCTGCAATCTCCCTGCAATAAGAGGTTATCAGTTCCTCACCCAACTGATCGCTGTTTTTGAAATGGACATAGGCGCGATAGCCAGCCGGGTCAAACCCATTCCATTCTGTCAGGGCAGCTTTGGAAAGAATGATCGCGCAGGTATTCGCTTCTTTTTCATTTACGCTGTCCATAATGCCGGTAACGACATAATCACCCTGAAAGCTCTCGGTGTCTAAGGTCACAGTGTCCCCAATCTTGGCATTGTTTCCATAGGTGGAAAGAAAGTATTCGCTTACGACAACTTCATTTGCTTTTTCAGGAACCCGGCCCTCTAACAACTCCATCTGCGCCTTGGCAATCTCCATCATTTGCGCGTCGCAATACACATAGGACGCATGATAGCCCTGTTCTGAAAGCTCCTCACCCAGCATATAGTAGCCGCCTACGCGCTCAAACTCCGGCAGTCCTTTCAGGGTTTCAATGTCGTTTTCCTCTACGCCCAGCCAGACCGCCTCATAAGTATCGACAACCTGATTGCGCTGCATTTGTGTCAGGGAGGTAGACACAATTCCCGTAAAGCAGATCAGAAATGCCGCCAGCGCAACGGCAATCACCACCATCAGATTCCGGCGCTTCTCGCTTTGCAAACTTTTCTTTGCCAGCTTCTTTGTAATGGCGCTGGTATCATTCTCAAAAGGCCATGTCATAGCCTGCCACCTCCTTACTCCACAATCTTGCCGTCCTCAATGCGGACAATCCGATCTGCAAGACGGGCAATGTCGTCATTGTGCGTAATCATCACAACAGTTTGCCGGAACTCTGCACTGGTGCGCTTGATAAGCCCCAGCACCTCGGCGCTGGTCTTGCTGTCAAGGT
>OGRK01001112.1_pt1 | contig 19052 bp, 12 predicted proteins | sample 1553471 | NCBI WGS metagenome assembly OGRK01 (sample SAMEA2580080, study PRJEB22360) | human gut metagenome | biome: human gut; feature: human-associated habitat; material: faeces | place: Denmark | collected 2008/2010
AGCTAATCTGAACACTTATTGCAATAATCAAAATTTTCTTAAGTTAATGACATTATCGCTTTCCCGCTTCCATTACAGCTTCTGCTTTATTTGAGACTCCCAGTCTCTTATAAATCTGCTGTGTATGGTATTTTACGTTACTTACCGACATATTTAACCGTTCTGCGATTTTCTCTTTGGAAAGACCATCTGCCTGAAGCTTCAGAATTTCCAGCATTGCATCACTTAACGTAACGCTCTCGATTCCCGCCTTCAAATATCCCGGATAATAGCGGGTCATTTTTTCCGTTTCTTCCAAAACCTGTTTCCAGAACTGCCGGTTCTTTTTTTCCCCTTCTTTTGATTCTACCCTCGAAGGTTCCCATCTGCTTTGCGTAAGCAATGGGCGGATTGCAGCTCCCTCACGTGTAATAATCCGCACAAAATGATATTCCTCTGCCATTTTTAATCCTTCACACAGAGTCTCATCCCACCGTTCATCCCCAACACGGTACTGTACAATCGCCATCAATAATTTCACTTCGATTTTGATATAAGTGCGTTTCATTACTGTTGCATAGTACTCACATTTTAAAAGCAGATTGTACGCCTGTTCATTTCTCCCATTTTGCAGATACACACGTACTTTTGTCAGATAATGAAATCTGTCATAAATTGAAAACTCCTGTTCTTCATCCGGTGCTTTCTTCATCCATTTCTCAATCTCTGCTTTTTTCTGGCTGTAGAGCGCACATCGTATAATAAAAGTTTCAATATTTGGAAGCAGGCGTTCTGCTTCTTCTTTTTCTGCTTTTTTATAGAACCGTTTTAACAGTTCTTCTGCCTCTGATACCTTTCCTGTAATAATATGCAGCCATGCCAGCATGCCGTCTGCCACAAAGCATTGTTCTAATTTTCCTCCAGTCTCTGCCTGCATTCTCCCCTTATTGGCTAAGGAAGCGACCTCATAGTTGTCCTCACCCTTCTCAAAAAAGCTTTCTGAAAGAGCCAGATTTACCATACCCTTTCCATATTTTCCAAGGATAAATTCAACCAGTTTTCCAATGCCTTTTGCCAGTTCTCTGTCTCTCTTGCTCCACTCACAGAAGTCCTTTCCGCCATTCATCTGAGATGCCTGATTACTGGTGACAGAAAATTCCTGGAGACTGACCTGCTTATCCAAGATTAACAGATGTGCCTTTTTCAGAATTTCTACCATATTCTCACTGCCTCTGTGCGGAAGCCCGATTTCCAGATACAGTAATTCACTTCTCGCCCTACGCCGCTCCCTTCCGGAATGTTCCTTTGCATACTGTTCCAATTCCTGATACCAGTGTTCACTCTCTTCTATATCCAATAAAAGTGACTGAAGCATGCTCATTCCCATCATAAGCTCCGGACTGGTACGGATTTTTTCGTCTGAAAGCTTCAGGTAATATTTTTTCAGCTGATAATAATAACCATTATTTGGTGCAGTTCTCGCATTTTCTATCAGCAAAGACGCAATCCGCTCTTTCTCCCCTGCTTTTTGATACATCTCAAGCGCACGAATTGGTTCTTTATTTAGCTGATAATACAAGCCTGCATTTTCATAAAGGGCATGAATCTGCTCTTTATTATACTTTCGTTTCAGACGTCTGCGCATACTGATACGCATTTCCCGACGAAATTCATACACAACTTCGTCTTTTTCGGTTCTTTCCATCATAAAGTTTCCGAGCCATTTTACCCTGCTTAAAATTGATTCTACATTATTTATCCCCGTAATCATCTCTGCCAGATATGCTGTAAAACAATCCACAATCGAAACTTCCATTAAAAATTCCTGTATTCGGATATCCCAGTTGTCATAGACATGCCAGTCAAGATAATCCCACATCTGGGATAAACCCCTATCAATCAGCTCTGAAAATAATTTATCCGAAAAATACTCGCCCTCTTTTAGCCCCTCACGAAGCTGAATCTGCTTATATACATCCCATGTAATATACCAGCCAAGCGGAACACCCAAACAATAACTTCTGCTTACCTTGCGCTGTTCTGGCGTCAGCAGTATCTTTGTATATTCTATATATTGATTTTCCTGAGCTTCATCAAACAATAATTCAGACTCTTCTATCACATAAAAGACTTCGCGGTAACGGACAGCAGCAAGCCACGGTGGTACGGCACATCTCCCCGATAAAATCAGCCATATATCTTCCCGTTCAATCAACGAAATAATTGCTTCTTTGATATCATCACATTCTTCCTCCATTGCCAAATCATGCAGGTTATCAATTACCACAATCTTTCGTTTTTCAGATTCTGCAATCCCCTCCAGTTCTTCTGCGCTTACCCTTCCAGCGTCAAACATCTGATATTTTTTCTGTTTTAAATAACGGACAATCAGTTCTGTCTTGCCAATACCGCTCACTCCGTAAATATAAGCAGTTATATTTTCTTCTTCGGCAGCCTTCAAACGCCTGAGTGCCCGTTTTGGTCGGATATAACATATTTTGTCCTTTTCTGTCAATGATTCACCCCGCTTTCTTTTACCTTTCTATACATAGAATTATAGCAATTTTCGACATCTTTGTATACTAACCAAATGGCTAGTATTTTCAAAAAATGCAGATTATTTGAACGCAGATAATCATTCCCCTGCTTCAAGTGCGCAAAGCACTAAGCAGCGGGTGAGGGGGGATGCTTATGTCCGCTTTACTTACATGAAGCTCTGTGTTACCTGAAATTTCTGCACGGATGTTTTTGTCAAAAAATTTTACATAAATTTTTCATTTCTGCGCCTGCATACTTTACAAATGATTTCTAAAATAACAGTAACGAAACAGAAAAAGAATTTTTTTATTTTTATTCATTAATTTAGAAACGGGGGATGACACATGTATCAGAAATTATGGAACTTTACAAAAAAACATACCAGGAAAACGCACACCGCTTTTCTTTTTCTCTTCACTCTTATTATCGGATGGAGCATTGTCGGACTTGTTATTGGCACACTTTTATGCCTGACAACTGCTATGAGACTTCCGGTTCAACTCACCGTACTTTTATGCACCACCGGATATGCCGGACTGATTCCCGGATTCTTTTCCGGAATCTTCTTTCTTTACAAACTGAATCTGAAACGTCCTGCCGGATTAACGTATCATTCTGATTCAGAGGAGCGCACAATAAAGCTGCTATAAAAGTGAATTCTTTTTGTTACCGCAACCGTAGGATAATCCCATTCTCTATTTTTTTAACTATGGTAGAATAGATGCCCCATGCAATAAATGCCAAAAAGAGAATCAACAACCCCTCTCCAGCATTGTTGATTCTCTTTCTTTCATGCCTAAACTTAAAGTCTAGAAAAAACGCACATTATTTATTTCACTTATCTAACTCAAAAATCTTATTATTTACTAGTTCATATTTGCCGCCATCCATATTTTTACGAACAAACGGCACTCCTTTTCTCATATAAAACACATTCTCTTCAATCAAAGCATCTGGATTCTCGGAAGGACTAATGGTGCCTCCTAAATCGTCAAAGCTTTCATTTTTGCGGAAGGTATTATGAATTGCCTCCTGCAAGCAGAACATCACGCAGCCGCCTTCATTTTGTCTACTGTAATTATATTCATAGACTGTGCCATCCCCTGAATCTGCATCGTATGCCATGCCATCCTGGTTCAATCTCGTATCAGCGACTTCGTTATAACAAAAGAGTGCATCTTTGCACTTCCAAGGCCAGATTCCTGCTGCTACCTTTCCTGCCTTATCTCCCGGATTGCAATAAATCCGATCATTCATCTCACACGCAATCGAATCTGCCATATTATGCTCAACCAGCGGACGCAGCGCATACATCGCTGTAATTCCGTCTCCCCCTGCTGCTTTCACATAATTATCGCAAATCTTCATATTTTCATGCCCATACTTCAAGAACGTTTCTTCGTCAAGTTCTCCCCCCTGAAACTTTTCATGTGCATACGTGTAGCCTACTGCAATCCCCCAACGACTCACCTGATACACAAAACATCCCTCAACTGTAACATCCTGATAACGTGCCACACCCGTAGCATCTTCACAGCTTGGACGAAGCGCAGTTATATAAATTCCACCGTTGTTCATATGTTTATCATACACATTACCATGCACATCGTGAATCAACAGATTACGCAGCGTAATTCCATGCCGCACCCCTTTATCTTTTGCCACAACTGCAACTCCGGTGCGATTCATTTTGTCTCCAAGTGAATACTGCTCTCCGATGATCTCGCTTGCCTCATTTGTAATTTCCAAGTCTTCGACAATGATATATTCTACATCATATAGCAAGACTGCAGACGATACATATCCATGATAAACATGTGTCGGTGCGTCCAATGGATTTCCATAATCCTGATACCAGATCCCCTGTCCGCACGCTTCGATCCGCGGTGTTTCTCCATCGCCGTATGCCCCAATCACAATCGGTGCTTCCTTCGTTCCACTATCGGTAATCTGAAGATACTGTCCATAAAATACGCTGTCACGCTCCAGCAACACACAGTCTCCCGGTTTGAGGCTGCTATGATTGATTGCAAAAAGACTGGCAAATGCTGTTTCGCAACTCAATCCGTCGTTCGAATCATTTCCCCTCTTCGAACTCACGTAATACGTTTTCGATAAGCTTGTCATACGCATCCTCCCGTAACCGTTTTTCAATAATCTGTGCAACTTCTTCATACGTAAAGAAATCACCATGATAGCGTCCGAATAAATCCATATTTTGTTCGTAAAATGCTCGCTTTTCTGCTTCTGTAAACTCCGGACATAAGCCGGTTTTGCGAACTGCCTCACTTGGCTGCACGAAATCTAATTTCAGGCGGGTCAGCTCATACTGCAGGTAGGCCGGAGCTGAAAAATAACGCGGTCCATAGAACTTTTTATTCTCTTGCTCCAGTTTTTTAAGCATCTTATTATGTGCATATCGCCTTGCTTCGAACCCTTCCATAGAAGGACTTTCCAATAATCCAAGTTTATGTGCCAAAAGGAAGGCTCCCTGCGCCTTCCTTAAACACTCCTGTTTGATACAATAACTCTGTCGCATTATTTTACCGCTCCTGTAATTCCATTTGCAAAACTCTTCTGTAAGCATAAGAAGATCACTGCTGTTGGAAGTGTACAAATTAATACGCCAAGCATCAACATACCATAGTCAACGCTGTAACCACTCTTTAAGTTTGCTACAAGCATTGGCATTGTGATTGCTTTGCTGTCCTGTAAAATAACAGTTGGCCATAAGTAGTTATTCCAAGCACTCATGAAAGTTACTGTCATGGCTGCTCCATAAGTAGATTTCATAACCGGAATAAACATTTTGAAGAAAATCTGAACTTCACTTAACCCTTCCAGTCTCGCTGCTTCGATAATATCATGCGGGAATGAACGCGCCGCCTGACGAAACAGCATAATCATGAATGGAGTAGAGATTGACGGAAGTGCAAGCGCAATCCAGGTATTTACCAATCCCCATGAAGTAAACATTTTAAATAATGGAATCATAATTGCTACGAACGGAAGCATCATCGCAAGCAGCAAAATGCTCATTAAAATATCTTTGCCTTTATCATGGTAGATTTCGAAGCCGTATCCGGCAATGGAGCACACAAGTAATGCTACAAATGTAATGATAATTGCATTACGGAATGAGTTAAACATCGCAAGTTTCAGATTCTGCATCCCAACTAAGGTTTTAAAGTTTTCTACCAGATAACCACCTGGAATCAAACGTCCTCTTACCACATCAATACTTGTATTGGTTGCTCCACAGAGCATGTAATACAACGGAAATGCAGATAAAAAGCTTGCAAGAATTAAAATAATGTATGAAATTACTTTTTTTGTCTTAGTCACGTTTGTCACCTACTTTCATCTGAATCGCAGACAGGATTGCCACCATTATAAGAATAAATACAGATAATGCCGCTGCATAGTTAAATTTCGGTGTCTCTACAAAGGAAATATTGTAAATATAATGTGCCAGTGTCATTGTTGACTTACCTGGGCCACCGCCTGTCAAGTTCATAGATTCATCAAATAACTGTAATGTTCCGGATGTTGACATAATTGCAGTCATAAGAATCGTTGGTTTCAAAAGTGGAACCGTAATCTTTATAAACTGCTTGAACGGAGTCGCTCCATCAATATAACTTGCTTCATATACAGAGTAATCAATATTCTGTAAACCGGCAAGATAGAATACCATGTTGTAACCGGTCCATCTCCAAATCAAAGCGATTATGATTACCCAACGTGCCGGCCATGTACTCTGGAACCAATCCACCGGAGCACCACCAATAGAAGTAAGCACTCGGTTTACGACTCCATCCGGAGCAAATAAGGATTTGAAAATCATAGAATAAGATACCAGTGAAGTCGCACATGGAAGGAAAATCAACGTACGGAAAATTCCTTTTCCTTTGATATGTGGACTATTTAAAAGCTGTGCCAGTCCCAATGCTAAGACAAGCATGATCGGAACTTGAATGATAAAATAAAAGATTGTGTTAAATAAACATTGCTGAAATGTTTTATCCTGAAGGATTCTGGCATAGTTTGAAATCCCAGTAAATTCCCCGTTTGTTTTTCTAAAGGAAAGCAGGATTGCCTGCGCCATCGGATAAAAACAAAATACAAAGATTAAAAGTGCTGCCGGAATGAGAAATGCCCATCCCGTAAGATTATGCCGTTTTTCTAAACCTATTTTTTTCATGTTTTTCTCCTAAAATAGAGCCGGGAACGCAAGTTGCACTCCCGGCACGTCCTATTTCACTCTTTAATGATTACTCATTAATATTAAATTCTACAGTATCCTGAGCGTTCTTAATTTCGCTGTCAATGTCTGCACCATTCTGAACTACATTTGTGATTGCATCTGTTAATGCACTTCTGATGTCAGAGTAGTATGCACCGTAATCGATTCCCGGAACCTGTCCTGCGAACTCTACGATATCTTTATATACAGTCTGTCCGCCGTAGAAGTCAGATGCTTCATTATAAACTTCAGAATCAGCTGCCGGTAAGTAACTAGCGATTGCTCCAGCGTTTGGAAGCAGGTCATCATATAATTCTACACTTCCTGCAAATGTTGATTTGAGGAAATCAAATGCAAGGTCTGTGTTTTTACAGTTAGAAGATACTGCCCAGCTTGCTCCACCACAGTTTGCGTAGTTTGTAGCACCTTCGATACCATCTAATTTTGGCATATCAACGATTGCCCAGTTTCCGGACTGTTCTTCTGCTGCCTGAATAGAAGACATGATCCAGCATCCCTGAATAACACCAGCTGCAGTGCCTTTGTTCATAGAAGCGATGTACTGATCCCAGTCAGTGTAATCTACCATAATTTTTTCATCGATTAACTGTTTGTAAATTTCGATGGATTTTTTCAGTGCTTCATTTCCAACTAAGTCAACTTTACCGTCTACCATTGGAGAAGCGCCTGCAGACTGAAGCATTTCGATTACAATTTCAGATCCGCCTGAACTTGTAAGCATCGGAACGTTGTTTTTCTCAACTACTTTTTTCGCTTTTTCGATAAAATCAGACCATGTTGTATCTTTGAAATCATCTACTGTAAGACCAGCTGCTTCAACCATATCTTTACGGATTGCCATGATTGTAGCACCGTTGTCAAATGGAACACCGTAGTTCTTTCCATCTACTGTAGAGTCTGCTAATTTACCAGCAGAGAACTGTGAGAAATCAACACCAGAATCTGTTAACTCTGTAAAGATTCCCGGATAGTTTGCTACGTTTTTGTGGAAGGAATAATCCTGCATTAAGAAGATGTCCGGTAATGTGCTGTAATCATCTGCTTCTGCTGCTGTGATTAAAGCGGTTTCAATATCAGAGTATACTTTTTCCTGAATATCCAGTTTGAAATCCGGATGATCTTTCTGGTACATTTTTTCTGCCTGTTCCATTGCATACACGTTGAAGTTCGGATCCCAACACCATACGGTAAGTGTCTCTTCCTGTGCTGCAGCAGTATCATCTTTTTTTGCTTCGCTCTTGTCTTCTGCTTTTCCACCACATCCTGCAAGCACAGATGCTGCCATTGTTGCTACTAAAAACATTCCCAATACTTTCTTTTTCATTGCTATGATCCTCCTTAGATTAAAAATATTCTTTTATAAAATATGAAACGCTACCCCGCATTCCATAAGTTATCCTTACTCAACATCATCAACCCAGCGCATTTCACCCGGTTCCATATCTAATTTGTATACACAGTTGCCATTGATGTAAACCTCTGTGTACTGTGCTTCGGATGAATTGTTAATTACTGCAATCTTCTTGCTCTTCTGGAATACGGTTACTTCCGTATCCACATTTGTTACATAATAACGTTTCATCTCATTCTCCATGCCTGCTGCATAATAAATCGCACGCAGAAGAATTCTACAGTTCTGAGGAGAATATGGAAGACCTGCAAAATAAACACTATGTCCTTTTCCATATTCATTTACAACTAACTGGCTGTATTCTCCGTCCATTGCAAGGACTTGATAATTTTTGCCCTGTGCGTAAACTCGGCTTGTTCCCTCACCAAAGTCTACTTCTCCATCGATATCTTCTAAGATGAAATGAGTTGCATCCAGTTCATTATACTTATCTGTATTAAGTGAGAAGCACATCTCACGGTCTACACCAAGTACATCAGATAACTGGAAGAATCTTCCCTGATGCTGGTAAGCAGTCGGTTCACCCACTCCGATGAATCCGCCTCCCTGGTCAACGAATCGGCGAATACTTGTTACAACCGCTTCATCAATCCAGTTTTCAGCTCCACTAAACGCAGTATATGCGTCTCCAACATTGATAATTACTTTGATGTCTTCCGGAATTCCGTTTTTCACATCATCAAAAGAGATAAATTCTACTTCGAATGGCATTCCACTTAAGCATTCCAATACGCCTTCTGCGGAATAAGTTTCTCTATGCCAGATGGCATGATGTACCTGATTAGACATCCATCTTCTCTGGCTACCCCAACAATTGAGAATCGCCACCTTAAATGGTGCTACATAAGAAGGAGTTTCCTTCATATTTTCATGAATTTCTCTAAACTCTGTAACAACCTTCTGAATTTCATCAATAAATCCTGGCCAGTTACTTGCAAGTTTTAAATATCCGCCGTATCCGATTCGATCTAATGGAGAACGAAGCAACGCACGTCTGGCTTTTCTCCAGTTATCTCTTGCTTCTCCGATTGGGTCTCCGCCTTCTCCAAACACATCCGGGAAGAAGTATGGTAACAGACGACCTTCTGTATAATCTACACCTTTAATATCAGAAATCATACGAAGGGTTACACCACTTCCAACGGAACCTACGACTGCATCTAAGCCGATTCCTGCAAAATATTTGCCATACGGTTCTGTTCCGATCCAATGATCTCCAAGGAACATCATTGCTTCTTTTCCATAAGAATGTACAATGTCAACTAATTCTTTTGCCAGTGCACACACTTCAATCTGCTGGAATTCGATAAAGTCGCGGAACTGTTTACTCGGCACGCGGAACATACTGTTGTGATATCCCTGATCTACTATGTATTCCGGACGGAATTTGTAGCCTGCCCATTTTTCAAATTTTTCTAAGATATATGGGCTTACGCTTGCGCTATATCCAAACCATTCCACATATTTTTCTCTTTTTTTATCATCAAATGTCAATGTGAACTGATGGAAAAAAGTTGTAAATCGAACAACGTCAATATGTGGGTTTTCCTCACACCATCTTTTCAGTTTTTCTTTTACATATTTCTGAGTTTTTGGTTGTCTTACATCATAAGTCAACTGATGTGGTGTATCCTGCCAGTCATTTGTAATAAAGTTGTACATATGTACCGGATCCCAAATCAAGAATGCCAGAAAGCTGACAGTATATTCATGATATGGTATTGTCTGGATTTCAACTTCTCCTGAAGCTTCATCAAATTCCCACTTGTCTGTAGGCACGATTTCTCCGGTTGTGCGATCGATTACTTCCCACCAGCGTTTCGGATCATCTAATGTATTTACTTTCAACTGTTCAGTATGAAAACCTTCCATTAAACGAATACGAAGTGTCTCGCCTCTTGCGGTTACACGATCACTAATTAAGTACTCCTGCTGAATCTCATCCGGATTCTGCATCGCCCACTCATTATCTTTTCTTGTAGTATAATAAGTCGCATATTTTTTTACTGGTTCTGACAAAAGCGCTTCCGGCATCTCTGTTCCGTCGCAGTCCCTCAATGCATCTGCTCCTAAAAGATTTTTTAGCCGTATTGTTTCGTCAACGATATCTGCATCCGTCGGCAGCGTAAGTCTTCCCGTCATCAACACTATTCCCTCCAAACAACTTTTTTCTTATCTTTTATCTGATAGTCACAGTATAACGAACCTCAACAACGATATCAATTTTATTGTTGCTCGTTTTGTTATATTTTTTGCTATTTTATCAATAAAATACTATTTTTTTATCACTTTTTTATGTATAATGGATTTAGAGAGAATTTCATTTTACTATTTTTTCGTCTTTTTTACGAACTTTATTTACCTCACGTAACTTAACATACAAGACTCTCACATAATAATTAAAAGGATGTTTGCTTATGAGTAATGAATTTATTAATCTCGGTTCCGCCAATAGCCGCCCTGAAGATTTTAATCTTCGTTATATTTCAATTTCCAAATATGAGGGTGACTGGCACTCTTTGCCACATACACATCAATTTTCAGAACTTTTTTATGTTCTGCGTGGCGAAGGAATCTTTTATATAGAAGATAAAAAAGTCTCTATGAAAACAGATGATTTAATGATCATCAATCCCTATGTAGAGCACACGGAAAAAACACTTCCAAATAATCCCATGGAATATATTGTGTTTGGTGTCGAAGGTCTTGCCTTCTCATTTAATGACCCGGACCAAGATGGTACTCAAGGCTATAGCTTCTATAGCTATGGTTCCGACAAAAATCAGTTTATTAACTTCGCACAACTCATGATGCGGGAGTTCCAGGATAAAAAATCTGGATTTGAAAAGGTCTGTCATGGATTACTTCAAGTGCTTTTAGTCTATATTGCGCGAAAGCAAAACTTGTCTGTAATCTCAAACTCTTCTTTCCGGCTTTCCAAGGAATGCGCGCTTGCTAAACGTTATATTGATATCAACTATTCCCAGAATATTACGTTAGATTCTTTAGCAGAAATTACACATATCAATAAATTTTATCTGGCACACTCATTTACAGAATGTATCGGACAATCTCCGATTAACTATTTAACCAACCGAAGACTTGAAGCGAGCAAAGAACTGTTGACTTCTTCGAATTTGTCGGTAACGCAGGTTGCTTCCAGTGTCGGCTTTTCATCTCAATCTTATTTCTCACAGAACTTCCAGAAGAAGGTTGGCATGTCACCCAGACAATATCGTAAACTGCACTCAAAGTAAAAAAATCCTAACAAGTGCAAGGCAAATTATGCTTTGCAGCTTTGTTAGGCTATTTTTCTGCATTTAAGAACGATTTTTTTAGCTTTTTTAGTATACTTTCTCTACTTTTCTGTTATAATGATACTTAGTGTTTGTTAATTTTACTTATATTTGGAGGCTTTTACACATGAAAAAGAAAAACGCTGTACAGACAATATCAATTCCCTCAGCTCACTCCAATAACACACTGATTCATCAAACTTCAAACGTCTCCGCGAAAATTACATTATCTGATTCTATTTTGTCCGGAGCCGTTATCGAATATCGCAAAGCCGGTTACAACTTTATTCGTCACTTACATACGAATATTGAAATTTATCGAATTCTTTCCGGCGAATGTTATATGGATATTCAGTCCGAAACACTCCACTTCACAGAAGGGGACTTTGTCATGATCCTTCCTGATGTGGTACATTCCTTTTATCTGAACGATACCTCAGACTGTGAATTCCAGCATATTCATTTTGATCCGGATCTATTTTCAACGATTATCCTTGATAATGATGGGATTTTTCCGATCACATTGCTTCATGCGGTGTTATTCTCTTCCCATTTTTATTATCGACTGCGTTCGGATGCGACGATTGACGAGCAGCTTCAAAAATTGATTGATCTGTATACTGCTTCTGAGAGTCTGTTTACCGCAGCAAACGTAAATGTTGCACTGATGAATTTGATGCTTTACATTCTCGATCATACCGAACCGGTGCATGAGTACAAAGAACCACAGCTACAAAACAGCTATGTCGCTTATGCACTGAATTATATTCACGATCATTATACTACCAAAATCTTACAAGAAGACATCGCAATACAGTTGCAAATTTCGGTCCGCTATTTAAGCAAGATTTTTAAAAGCTATATGGGTGTGACTCTCTCAAACTATATTAATATTTATCGCATTAACTGTTCAATTGAACTAATGCAAAATACCAATTTAACTTTGACAGAAATTGCGCTGCAGGTTGGATTTAAAGACTCGCAACATTATTCAAAGGTCTTTATGAATGTAATTAATGAGACCCCTTCACAATATCGAAAAACTGTTTCAAAATAATATTTAATACAAAATAGGCAGGAGCGAACCATCTTCACTCCTGCCTACTTTATTTTCCTTTACTGCTTTATCAAGCGGATATTCGCAATCCGCTTTCGCTACTTGCTCATAACCAAATAGCTACTACGCAGCTTATCAGAAGGGGCTTGCCCCCTCCTGATACAAGCAAGTCCCCACCCCTGCTTATTGCTTTTTGCAATTGAAGCAGGGGACTTCCTTGATTTGGTTAAATTTAGTCTTCTTTTTTACGTTTTACTACAACAGTTCCTGCTGCCGCTGCAGACGCTGCAAATGCAAGTGCCCATGCTGCTACGTTCATTGTATCTCCTGTTTTCGGAGAAGTGATAGAGCTGCTTCCTTTTCCAGCAGAACCGGAACCTGTAGTTCCGCTACCTGTACTTCCGCCACCTGTGCTTCCGCTACCTGTACTTCCACCACCTGCTGCTGGTTTTTTGTTGTCATCTTTCTTTTTGTCGTCTTTTTTGTTATCGTCTTTTTTGTTGTCGTCTTTCTTGTTGTCATCCTTCTTATCATCCGCTGTTTCTTTTACTTTCAGATCTTTGAAGGCTTTCTCGATTGCTGCATTTGCTTCGTCTACCTGCTCCTGAGTTACATTCTCACCGTTCAATACGTCCTGATACTGTTTATAAACTTCCTGCAGTTTTTTCAGAGATTCTTCTGTATATTTTTCTTTCTCTTCCAATGCTTTCTTTGCATCTTCTACAGTGTTATTCAGTTTTTCCATATCTGCCATGGTTATAAATGTTTCTTCTACTTCTTCTGTGATCTCAGACTCAGTACCCTCTTCATTTACTGCAGTTACAGCAACATTATACTTCGTACCTACTTTAAGACCGGTCAGCTCATATCTTGTTTCTTTTACCGGTGTCGCATTTACTTTTTCACCATCCAGATATACATTATATCCTTCTACTGCTGCTCTTGCGAGAACCGGATCCCAAGTAACCAGTGCTTTCGTATATTTAATTTCAGAGATTTTTACATTAGTAGGAGCGGCTGGTTTTTCCGGAGCCGGTTTTTCACTTTCTAATGTAGTAAATGTCGCTGCTTCAGATCTTGCAGATTCATTTCCTGCTGCATCGACTGCACTTACTCTTACTGTATATTCAGTTGCTTCTGTAAGTCCTGTCAGTGCAAATTCAGTACCTGTTACAAGTTCCTCATTTGCTTTTGCTTCATTTACATATACGTTGTATCCTGCTACACCTACATTATCGGTTGCTTCGTTCCATGTAAGCTTAGCTGTTGTTTCGGTTACTTCGGTTGCTTTTACTTCTGCTGGTACAGTTGGTGCTTCGGTATCTGTCTCTTCTTCTGCTTCTAATGTGGTAAATGTCGCTGCTTCGGATCTTGCAGATTCATTTTCTGCTTCATCCACTGCGCTTACTCTTACAGTGTATTCTGTATTTGCGCTAAGACCTGTTAAGCCATACTCTGTAGCAGTTACCGGGGAAGCATTTACTTTTGCTTCATCTACATATATATTGTATCCTGCTACCCCTACATTATCGGTAGATGCAGCCCATGTGATTTTTGCAGTTGTCTGTGTAATGTCAGCTGCAGTTACGTCTGTTGGAACGCTTGGTGCTTCGGTATCTTTTTCTGCTTCTGTTGTAAATGTAGCAGCTTCGGATCTTGCAGACTCATTTTCTGCTGCATCCACTGCTGTTACTCTTACTGTGTATTCAGTTGCTTCTGTAAGCTCAGTTAACACATATTCCGTACCTGTTACAAGTGTATCATTTACTTTTGTTTCATTTAAGTATACGTTATATCCAACTACGCCTACATTATCGGTTGCTTCGCTCCATGTAACTTTTGCGGTTGTTTCGGTTACTTCGGTTGCTTTTATTTCTGTTGGTGCAGTTGGTGCTTCGGTATCTTTTTCTGCTTCTGTTGTAAATACCACTGCTTCGGATTTTGCAGATTCATTTTCTGCTGCATCCACTGCTGTTACAGTTACACTGTACTCTGTAGCTGCGGTAAGGTCTGTTAAACTGTATTCAGTACCTGTTACAAGTGTGTCATTTACTTTTGCTTCATTTACATATACGTTGTATCCTGCTACACCTACATTGTCGGTTGCTTCGCTCCATGTAAGCTTAGCTGTTGTCTCAGTTACATCTGTTGCTTTTACATCTGCCGGAACACTTGGTGCTTCGGTATCTGCTACTGCTTTGTCTACATATGTAATAATCGGTGTGATATGCGCAGATGGTTTGCTTGGGTTTCCGCTATTTTTTGCTACGACACGGATCATATCGCCTTGAGCTACTTCAAGCTCTTCCGCTTTTTCCCAGTCTCCCACTTTCTCTTTACTATTTACAAGCGTTACACTCTTCTTCTCTGTGCCATTTACAAAGAGACTTAAGGTAACAGTTCCGTTTGCATTTCCAGACTGACGAAGATATGGTTCATCATCTTTTACGTTGAATGTAACGGTTCCGCTCTTCGGTACGCGATATGCCATTGCAGTTACAATATCGGTGTTTGGCGGTGTAGAAAGCAGACCGTGTACGGCTGGATTTGTTGTGGTCACTGTACCCTGTGGTGCATCAAGACCTGGACCATAATAAGTGTTTACTGCCCAATTTGGCCATCCATCACCATCATATGTAGTCATATTTGCCCAGTCGCCGTCACCTCTCTTCATCTGTCCAAACCATACATTTCCCTGCTGTCTTCCAACATAATCTAATGTCCAGTTGTATGTATTTTTCTGTTTCACTGTATAGTCATTTTTAGTTCCGTCTTCTGCAGTAATGCGAAGTGTCATTCCCTCTTCTACTACAGCGCTATCTTCCAGCTCTGTTTCTCCGTTTAATACGGAAACAGTTGCGGTATCTGCTACAGTGATATTTTCTTTCACTTCTTTTACAGTGGTCGGATTGTTTTCTGTGTAAGGAACACTCAGGTTTGTACCTTTCACTTCATAATAACAATCTTTCAGTTCTTTATCAGAACTTGCAACTACTGTATAAGTTACATCTTCCATTCCTTCATAAGAAAGCACGATAGTGGCTCCGCCTTTTACGATATCGGAATCGCCAAGTACGTTTTCACCGTTTTTAATGGTAACTTTAACGCCTGCATCTACGATAACGTTGTTAAGGAAATCTGCTACGGTTGTGTTTTTCGGAAGATCACTTACGTTTGTTCCGGAAACAGTATACACATTGGATCTCAGTACAAGTGCTGCTACTGCATCACTTTCTGCTGCTCCGATTTCCGGTACTGCTGTGATTGCATGTCCGAAGAAATCGTGATCGATTGTATAACCATTTCTATCAACCACTACTTTACCAGCATTGATTGCCGGAGAGTTTTCTGCAAGTTTGTATCCATCGAATACGGTCTTTGCATTTGGATCTTCATGTGTTCTTGCTTTTTTATTTGCTGCTACAGAATCCGGACCGGAACCTGCATCAACAAGTACTTTTGTACCTTCATTTACTTTTACAGCAGCTGCATCGTTTGGATAAGTACTTACATTGTAGTATAAGTTATTGCTGTAAGTTTTATTTCCGTTGATGTTCCAGTTACTTACTGTAGCCGGTGTTTTGCCTGCAAAGTAGAAGATATTATTTTCAATATCTACCGGACCACCATTACCATGAGTATAGTGCCAGATTGTATTGATTCCTTCTTTAATATAGAATGTGTTGTTGTAAACCTGACAGTTTCCGGAGTTTCCTGCCGGGTCTAAAGGTCCCATATCTTCATTCTGGCTGATGTTATAACGGAATGTATTATTGATAGATTCCGGACCACAGAACATAATTGTACTTGCAGTATTTCCATGGCTGTAGTTGTACTGATAGTTTGTTCCATCGCCATAGTCAGCATCCCATGGCTGTCCATCGCCATTTCCTTTTGATGCATTCAATGTTGTAAAACATTCATTATACTGGAAAATCGCATTTTTACATTTCCATGGCCAGATACCTGCTGCCACACGTCCTGCCCCAACATTCTGTTTTCCGATTTCATTACCATTTGCATCCAGTCTTGGCTGCTGCTGTGAATAATCAGTAGTATTAATCTGCTCTGAACCATTCTCAGATACATTATACTGAATCAACGGTCTGTCAAGATACATTGTTGTGATTGCATCACCACCTACATGATTTAAGTAGTTGTTCTCAATTACCACATTAGAGGACGCATATTTGTCCATCACTGCATCGGATAATGCACCTGTTGTGAACTGTCTCCACTGATAAGTGTATCCTACTGCGATTCCCCAACGATTTACTGTATCCAGAGAACAGTTTCTAATCTGGACATCATTGTATCTTGCGATTCCGGTTTCTCCTTCATTTGTTGGCTTTGCAACGATAAAATAGATACCACCGTTTGTCATGTGTTTGTTATAAACGTTACCTGTTACGTTGTGGATGTAAAGATCATTTAATACGATATGATCTACGGTTCCATTGTCTTTTGCAACTCCGGCAACACCGGTTCGATCCATTGCATATGCATCATTATATGCTTTATCTTTTTCGGTATCGGTTGCACTGTTTCTGTCATTTGTCAGCTCAAGTCCTTCGATTTCAAGGTATTCAGCATCTTCAATCAAAATACTGGAAGATACAGTACCTTTCCATTTATGATTCTGGTTATCCAGCGGAGTACCATAGTTTAACTCCCATAATCCATGACCGTTTGTATTAATCTGTGGTCTGTCTCCTTCTCCGTAAGTAGATACTTTTACCGGAGCTTCTGCTGTACCACTATCTTCTTTTGTAAATTTAAGCGCCTGATCTTCAAATACAGAGCCTTTTTTCAGAAGAATGGTATCCCCCGGGTTAAGGTCAAGCTCATTTACCTTATCCAATGTCTGAAATGCTTCGCTTTCTGAAGTTCCTGCGTTGCTATCTTTTCCTTTTTTTGAATCAACATAATACGTTGTTCCTGATGCAGCTTCTGCTCCCTTTGCACTAACAGGAACTGCCGGCATCATTGATGCCACTGTTGTTCCGGCAAGTACCAGCGCCAGAGTACTACTCATCCATTTTTTTCTCATGTTGTTACTCCTTCCATATTATTCTATATTCTTCAAAGTAAACCGGCTGACTTGCTCCATATCTCCGTTTACTTGAGAATCATTTTCAAGCTGTGCGATCTTTTCATCATACTTTTGTTCACGCACTTCCCTTTCGACTGCAATTCTTGCGGTTTCGAGATCCGCATTTTCCTCGCTGCCTCCAAAAATCCAGTCTCGACTTTCATAACATTCTAAAATCTCGGCTTCTGTCAGCTCCATCCCCTCACGAGTGAGATCATTGCAGTATTGTTCCTTCAAGGTACTGATTTCATAATCCAAATATAGCTGGAATGTATATTCCTTGAGTCCATAAATTACTTCGCCTTTTGCAACTTTTTCGCTTCGTTCTGCGTTTTCGTCCTTCCAACGCTGCTCCAAAGCTTCATAGCTGCTGTCGGATACATCCCCGCATTCTTTTGCAAGATCATACACTGCATGAATATATTTCAGCTGCTCTACGGTATTTTCCGCTAAAATTTCATAACCGTGTTTGTCATCATACTCTTTTTCCCAGAAATCTTCTTCATAAATTGCATTGTAATCTTGTTGAATCTGCATTTTGGTATCATACTCTACGGATTTCATACAATTTAGATATTCCTCTTTACCAATCGAATGTTCTCCAACCGTTAAATCGAATTGCTTGTGATTATTGTATTGGACGGCACACGTGGCAATTCCTGTGACTGCAATCACGAATACTGCAATTCCAAGCTTTTGAAACTGCGTTTTTCGATTCTTCATAGTCTTTTCTTCCCTTCTGCATAGAGTTTTATCCTGCCTATACGCAGACTGTATCTGTCTAATTTTGACTTCATTATAACAATCTGTTTCTTTTTCGGCTCGTCCTTTTTGATTGATTCCATCGCTGATTTTGTCAAATTCGGAACTAGAATGAAATTTCTTTTTTTGTGTTCGGGCACAAAAAAAATGAGCAGAAAACCCCAACCGACTCGTCGGATAGGATTTTCTGCTCTATAGTAGATAAAAAACAATATCCTCGTCAATGACGAGGATATCTTCTATACGGGTATTTAATACTCTGCTTAAAATAACAAAGTTATCCAGAGTTGGCAGGGAATTTCCTGAGAGCCATTTATAAATGGCCTGTGGATATTCAAATCCCATTGCTTCTTGAATATCTTTCACAGTGTATCCCTTTTCTTTAAGAAGTGTCTTGATGCGTGTGCCGGTTTCTTTTTGCAGAATTGACAAATACACAGGTTTCATATTTTTGCACCTCCATGAAGTTCAAGTCGAAAGCCAGGCTTCCGACTGAGATATGCCATCCCGAAACATTATTTTATTTTATCATTTTCAGCAATAAAAATCCAGCTTTTCTTTCTTCCTATTGTGAACTACTCGGCAACTGAGTTATCAGAGCATCTGAAATCTGGCGGGATACCGCCTTTTTTCAGGGTGCGTCCATGACA
>OGRK01001125.1_pt1 | contig 18877 bp, 18 predicted proteins | sample 1553471 | NCBI WGS metagenome assembly OGRK01 (sample SAMEA2580080, study PRJEB22360) | human gut metagenome | biome: human gut; feature: human-associated habitat; material: faeces | place: Denmark | collected 2008/2010
TAACTGCAATTAAATAATAAACATATTAATGTGAGCCACACATAGATGCTTTTGATTATAAATTGTTGAATATAAAATTTATAATATTTTATTATTTCTTTACTACTTTCCTTAAAAATATGGTCTTGCAAACATCTATTATTTTTTAATTGTTAACCTTCCTACTACGTTCGCCACATACCAAAACATGACTGGTGGGATAGCGTTACCTAAAGCACGATACTGCGCTGATTCGGTACACACAAGCTTAAATGATTCAGGGAAAGACTGAATTCTTGCAACTTCGCGAGGAGTAAATCGTCTATATCTCCCATTAACCATTAAAACAGGGTCTGTACTGTTTAAAGAAACCTTTGCTAAGTGTGAGCCAACTGTATTACAAGGCTTTGTAATATCCTGTGCCCTTCCTTTATTCATTGTTTCACGCTTTCTCATCATTCCCTGAACAGCTCTCTCGCTAAAGAAATATTTATCAGCAACCGCATTTTCTATTACTTTTCCAAGAGAAACATATTCATTTTCATCAGTAATAGGCATATCCGGAAATTCAAATTTAATACCAAGATCGTTACGGAATCCAACAATAATAACTCTTTCACGTTTTTGAGGGACACCATAATTTGCGGAATTCAGCAATTTGTGTGTAATAGTATATCCGCTTTTTTCAAATTCCTCTAATATTAGAGGAAATGCTTCTTTCTTATTTGCTGACATAATACCTTTAACATTTTCAGCAATAAAGCATAAAGGTTGTTTTTCACGCAAAATACGACACATTTCAAAAAACAACTTTCCTCTATCGTCTTTAATTCCAAGTCGCTTAGGATTCTGAGCTACTATCGAAAAGGACTGACAAGGGAACCCACCCGTAAGAATATCAAAGTCAGGAATCTCACTAGATTTAACTTCTCGAATATCTCTGTTATCTGGCTTTATTCTAAAATTTTCTTCAAAAAGCCTACAAGCATTATCGTCTATGTCGTTGGCATAAACGATTTCCATATTATTGCTCGGATAATACTTGTCTAAAAATGTAAAATCGCCAAGTAATCCCACATCAGTTCCACCACAGCCACAAAAAAGGGATGCAACTTTTAATTTGTCCATGTTAATAACTCCTCAAAATTACCTACTTCAGCTCTGGTTGTGCTAAATGTTATATCTGCCCCGTCTTTTGGAATCATATCTATTAAGTCTCGCTTATACAATCCAACAGGGTCTTGTATAAGAAACAATTTCTTCTCAGTTTTGCTTATCATCAAACGATAAACAAAATATCTATCTCGCATTGTATTTGCTGTATTCCACTCATTTGGCGTAAGATGAACCTTGTTAAAATGTAATGGCTTAGAACTAATCGTTGTTTTTACTTCTATATAGCGTTTGCGTTCATCCAGTTCAACAGACTGAATATCGTATCCAACTGCAAATTGTGTCGGGATGCGTTTTATAAGATGAATAAGATCTTCACGTCCACCAATTTTCACACGTTGACATTCATGCGAATGAACAAGACTTTCACCCATGTCTCCAATATCTTTCGTTTTAATTACATCAGATTTTTCAAGTATTTTATCATAAAGTGCATAACTCTGCTTCTTTAACTCTTGATATTCCTCCACATCATTTGCAATAAATGCAAGAATGTCCGTTTCGAAATCAGTTTCTTTAATATCACGATTTACAAATTTAAACCACTCATCGTAACATTCTTTTATTTCTTTATATGTAGCATATCTATTTTGAATAAACCTATCATATTGATTAAACCATTCAGTTGAATTAGTAAATTTCAAAACAGCTTCGTTTTCTAACTTGTTTATGTAAAAATTCTTTCCACCATACACAATAAGCAAATTGGCTATTTCCATATAATCAAGGATATCCCCAGCATAACGAATAACATCACCTGTCTCATCGTACTCAACATCATTCTCTCTATTTTCAATTATACGCTTCCAAACTTTTTCAGGTGCTTCATTATCTCTTGTGCAACGTAAATCGTTAAAAATACAATGGCAAGCCTCAGCTTTTGTAAGATATTGACGAGAGCCTGTATTTTCCTCAGCATATTTCAAAACAGATAAAATATACTGTGCTGGCTTAAAATGAATTCCAGCACTAATTTGTTTAGCAATTTCTTGAACTTTTAAATGGGCTCCAGGGTACTGAAAGTTATAAAGATAATATTTGAAAAACTCAACCAGATCTTCTTTTTGAGCTAATTCAATTGCCCTTCTTCCAGGCTTTACAATATCACCATTGTATTCAAGAAAACCAAATAAAGAGGAAATTTCGGTTCTCCAATTGTTGATGGTTTTTAATTCTTTAACTGCATTACCAGGATAACGACGAATTGCTTCGTTTAATAGATCTGCAAATTTTTCTTTATGTGCTTCATTCATCTTAGATATTTCTGTTGCCATATAGACAAGAACATTTTCCACATCATTTTTAAAACGTGGTCTAACGTGATGAATTCTAAAGTACAGGTCATCTGGTATGTGGTATTTCATATATATAATCACTCCAAATATTTTAGCAAAGCTTCTGCGATTGCTTGAGCCATTAATGGTGGAACGGCATTTCCTACTTGTCGAAATTGTTGTGTTTTGTTGCCCTCAAATACAAAATCATCCGGAAACGATTGTAATCTCGCACATTCTCTAACAGTTGGAACCCTATTATATTTATAATGAAAATGGTGTCTATGACCAGTATCAATGGTGGGGGCAGGTTTATAACTACAAAATCTTGTCCAAGCAACGTGAAAATTTCGCGATTTTATATACTCTTCAGGTAAGTCTTTATAATTTCCACCATCAGGAACTAATGAAATAATATGCTTTACTTTTTCTGAATGAGCCGCTGCTATATGATTTCTTACTTTTTCAGAATTCTCTCTCATGATTTTCTGGTATTCATTCTGAACCTCTGTTTCATATTCAGCTGGATCTTCACCAAGTTCATTGATAAGTGGTGGAAGATCAGAAAGAGCCATTTTACAGGTTACCATTTCTTTTTTTGTTATGGAATCGAAATTAAAATCTTTGTCTTTTAAGCCAACAAATATGACTCTTTTTCTGTTTTGTGGTACTCCATAATCCGCTGCACATAAGATGCGATATTTTACTCTGTATCCAAGTGCAGTCAAACGTTCAATAATGCTTTCCTTAATTTGTCCCTTAAATAAACTGACAAGTCCTGGAACATTTTCAATAACAAAAGCCTTAGGTTTTATTTGCTCAACAAAGTGAATGTATGATAAATAAAGTTTATTTCTTGGATCGTCAAATTTTCTTGGACCTGAAAGAGACATTCCCTGACATGGAGGTCCACCTATTATTAAATCTATATTCTTATCGTCAATTACTTTTTTTATATCTGAATAATTAAGCTCAGTAATATCACCACATATTGACTTTGCTTTCTTGTGGTTGTGTTCAAAAACGTTTAATGCCATTTTATCATTATCAATGCCAAGAAGTATATTTACTCCTGCCCTTTCAAATCCACATGATAATCCGCCACAACCACAAAATAAATCTATTGCATTGTAACTTTTCATTCCATACCTCAAAATGTTTGTCCTTGGACTTTGTGTCTTTTGTGGGTTTTCTTACTCCACACCCGAAATCATAAATTTAATGCTCTTATCAAATAAATCTCCCAGAGTAAGCAAGTCAGAAAGATTGAAAGGATAGTTTCTAAGACTGTCCTTGTGTTTTTTATCATTAAGGATAAAATCTGCCTTGGAACTTAAGAATTCATCAGAAACCTGTTCTGCTGATGTGATATCCAGATTATGAAGAATAATTCTGCTAAGTTGCATTTGAATATTTGCAATAATAGGATTATTATTGACATTATCAAATACCTCAATCATTTTATCTCTGCCACGTTCACTTATATTGGCAATTTTTCTATCTGGCTCAGTTGCAGTAAACTTTTTTTCATTTCCACAAAGAAATAGTATGCTGCTATTTGCAAATGCAGCTATTTCATTCAGATAGTTATCTTGTAAATTTTTACTACTCTTAAGTGAGATTGTTCTTGCAGGAGTTGCCTTTATGCTCCGTAACGCCTGACTTACCGTAGCACCTGCGCCATGGTTATCATCTTCTGTGCCAAGCAAATAACCCACGCTACATTCCAAAGTTTGAGCCATTTTTATTAATATCTCATAACTCGGATTGCCGCCGTTTTTCCAGTTGGTTATGTTACTCTTACTTATTCCAAGTTCGGTTACAAGGCTGCTTGCTGAGTAGCCTTTTTCTTTGCATTTTTGTTTGAAAGCGTTATAATTCATAAATAGCACCCCTGTTGTTTGTGCAGAAAGTAGAAATAATAAGCAAGCTATTGACAATTGTTCTATCTTGATGTATGATGTAAATCAATAAAGTTGTATTACATAGAACTGTTCGGCAGTATTTAACTTTATTGAAATTACATTTTAAGCTGCACTATCTTCATGCGTCTATTGTACCATATTTTTAGTGCAAAGTCAAGTTTATAATAAAAGAAAGGAGTCAAAAATGAAAGAAAAAGGTGATGTTCCAAATCTTCCACCTGAATTTAACCCCATAATTCCACTTCGTGATGATTCACCACAAAGAGAATTTCCAATCAAGGCATTACCTCCAATTCTTCGTGAAATGGTAATGGGTATCGCTGAAACCACAGGCACAGATCCAGCAATGGCAGCAACTTCGATTTTATCGGCAATTAGCTATTGCTTTACAAGCAGGTATAGAATGCAGGGTAAAGCCGACCATTCAGAACCGCCTATGATTTATAGTTTCATTGTTGCCGAACCATCAGAGCGAAAATCACCTGTTGTAAAGTTCATCAAAAAGCCATTTGTTGATTTTGAACTGAAATATAATCAAGAACATGCTGAGGAATTTCACAAAATTGAGGCGATGAAAAAGAAACTTCTTTTTGAAGCAGATAAGCTTGAAAAAGAGGAAAGCAAAGACGTTGATCAAATCGCAAAGCTGAAAACGCAGGCAGAACAAATGGGTGACGTGGGCAAAAGACGAATTACTGTAGAGGATATTACTCCTGAATCGTTGATTCAATTGATGGGAAAGAATAAATCTTTACTGATGATTTCTGATGAAGCAGGTATGCTCGGAAACTTTACAGGACGATATTCCAATAACAACATACCTAATATGGATATGATTTTGAAAGCATGGAGTGGTGAAAGTTTCTTTTGCGACAGAGCAACAAAATAATCTATACAGATTTCCAATCCATGCCTGTCAATTAGTCTTGCAGGACAACCTTACTTATGGGATAGTATGATTTCTAATTCTGTATTCAGAAACAGTGGTCTGCTTGCACGATTTTTCTATTGTTTTCCAAAGAGCAAAGTCGGCACAAGGCGGTATGATTCAAAATCAATTGATCCGATTGTTGTTGACAACTATAACAGGCTCATTGACATTCTTCTTACAAGAAAATTCAATGCAAAGCCCACAGAGGAAAAATTTCTGAAATTTGATGAAACAGCACAGCAAGATTTCACCGATTACTATAACAATTATATTGAGAAAATTCAGCTCACAGAGTTTGTAAACTGCAAGGACTGGGGCGGTAAATATCATGGTCAAATACTTCGCCTTTGTTGCATTATCCATTGTGTAAAATGTACTATTGAAGGCAAGTGTCCTGAGGATGTCCTTGTTGATGTAAACACACTTTGCAATGCGATTGATATTGCTGACTACTACAAGGAACAGGCAATATATGCTTTCAGTATTGGTAGCGTAGATAATGAAATTTTGAGGGCAGAAAAAGCTCTGGAAATCATCAGGGCAAAGCAAATAAGAGAAGGATTTCAATCGGCATTGCTAAAGAAATGTCGAAATAAAATCTTCCCTGAACCTGACGACTTTTACAAGGCACTCAAACTGCTTGAAGAATATGGTTATGTTGCTTTCGATGAAAGATAAACAGGCAACCATAAATCTGCAATTTATGTTTTTGTAAATCCGAAAGTATTTGAGGATACAGCTGATCATAGCTGACATCAGTCAGCAAAAAGCCCTCGGCAGAGCGCCTGTATATATGATAGAACTTGCCAAAGGGCTGTCATATATACTATGGCGTTACAATAGGCATAGTGTCTGTTGTAAAATCGGTGCTCCGCACCGTATTGTTTCAGCGATTGTATTCTATCGTTCTGAAACTTGTCACCGCAATCCTCTGATTGTTCGGTGACATTGTCCAAACTGGTAGAGCAAATGAATTTCGAGAAGGGAGAATAGATGAAAGAAAAACGCATTTCGTTTTGTCAGGGAAAAGGCTCATTAACTCACAACAATAGAGATTTCATCGCAGAAAATGTTGACCGCTGCCGTATGAGAGATAACTATACGTTTATCAGGAAAGATATTGGCTGTGTGTATGAGCATTTATTTGCTGAATCAACAAAGCGTTACAATGCCAAGCAGAAACGCAATGACAGAAAAATTCATGGTACATATTATGAATCTCTCTTTCATAAGAAACCGTCCAATTCTGTTGTGACAGCTGCTGATAAGCGAAAAAGTTTCTATGAAGATGTCGTTCAGATAGGTAAAAAAGAAGATTCCGGAGTGGATACAGAAGATGCACAGCTTGTAGCAGCGTGTCTGAAAGAGTATATGGCAGGATATCAACAGCGTAATTCAAATTTCGTAGTATTCAACGCTGTGCTTCATATGGACGAAGCCACACCTCACTTACATATTGACTATATTCCTGTTGGTCATTACAAGCGTGGACAGGATACACAAAACGGCATTGCTCAAGCCTTAAAAGAAATGGGATTCGGAAGTGGAAAAGATGCAATTGCACGTTGGAGAAAATCAGAAATTGAAGTACTGAATCAAATCTGTCTTGCACACGGTATCAGACCTTTGGAACCTGAAAAGTCAAGAGGTTCGATGTCAGTTAAAGAGTACAAAGAAGCAAGGCAAGAAGCAGATAAACTTAAAGCTGAAAATGTCCAACTCAAAAGCGAAAATGAGGGTATTTCTCGTGAACTTACTGAAACAAAAGCAATGCTTGAAAGGGCAAATAAGAAAAAGGTTCAGCTTGTTGATATTGGGAGCATTGCGGTTAAGCCGACCATTTTTGGAAACAAGGTTACCCTTGATAAAAATGATTATGACAAACTTCAAGCTCTTGCAGAAAAAGAAGTGGTCAGCGTAAAACGAACCAGAAAACTTACTGCGGCTAATCAACAACTTAGCAAAGAAAATACGGAATTGAAAAGTACAATAAACCAGCAAGCAGCTGAACTTGCCAAATATAAGAAACCTGCAACAATATCAGTCAAGACACTTATGAAAAGTGCAAAGGAGACCTCTGAAAAGGAGAGGTTAAGATCTGACTTGCAAAAAGCAAAATCATTCATTTCAGCTAATGGACTTACAGAAGAATTTCACAAATACAAATCAAATACAAAAAATCACGAATTAGAGTAAAGGAGATTTACTATGACACAGGAAAGAAAAAATGCAATCGTTGATGACATTATGGCACTTCTCATTCAGCTTACTGATGAGGAGACAATACAGGAAACAAGCCGTAAAAAGCCTGTTGAGATGCTTACGATCAAAGAATGTACTCAAGCGGTAAAGGGACTAAGCGAACACACTGTTCGTCAACTGGTGGCACAGAACAAGGTCAAATACATTCGTACAGGTCAGGGCAAACGTGGCAAAATCCTCATTAATAAGGAAGAGCTTCTCAAAGTTTTTGAAGTCTGATGAACTGTTTTGAAGAAATAAGAAATCGTCTTGAAATACGGACAGTTGCAGAACGTTACGGAATTGAAATCAAGCGTAATAACATTTGTCTCTGCCCATTTCATGACGATCACCACCCCTCTGCACACATATATCCCAATGCGTTCCATTGCTTCACCTGTAATGTGCATTATGACATTTTAGGTTTTGTTATGGCACTTTTTGATCTGTCGACTCTTGATGCAGCAAGAAAGCTGAACGATGATTTTCAGCTGGGTATTGCATTTGGCAGACAGAAAACTTCCTATAAACCAGCTTACAACGAAAGTGCTGAACTTCGTGAGATACGCCGTAAAAAACGTGAACGCTTTGAAAAATGGGAACATGAAGCGTGGCAGACGATTCACGATTATCTATGGTTCATGCGTGACTGGTTTGAGAAATACAAGCCGTCACCTGATGATACATATATAGATGATCGTTTTCACATTGCGAATGTTGAATATCGTCATGCAGAAGAATTCTCAATCGACTGGATTCAGCAGTTTTCAAATGAAGAAAAGGTTGAATGGAAGTGGGTAGTTGATAAGATGAGAAGATTTCTTGATGAACATAAAGAGGAAGAAAAACCACAAAGTACAGAAAGTGCAGGGACATATATTGAGATTTCAAGGACAAAATCACCAGACAGTATTCCTGTTAATTGGTGATAATCACAAGAAAGTACAGGAAACCCACAAAGTCCAAGGACAAAAACTATAACATTTCAGGAGGTAACAGACAGCACTATGGCTGCAATCGATAAACGTGGAAACACATTCAGAATCAGAGTTTTCGTTGGCACTGATGCGAATGGCAAGAAGATTATGAAGTCCACAACATTCACTCCGCCGACATATACAACACCGAAAAGGGCTGAGAAACTTGCTCAGGAGTTCGCCTTTGAATTTGAACGTCAATGTAAAGGATATATTAGTTTCAATGAAAATATGAGATTTTCAGAGCTTGCAGATTGGTATTTCACCAACTTTGCACCGGTAGAATTAAAAGCATCGACTGTTTACACTTATACCGGACAGTATAAGAAGCATATCAAACCTGTTCTAGGCAACATGAAATTAAAAGATATTACAACGCCAAAACTGACACAGGTAATGCAGTCATACAATTTAAATCCTGCGACTGTCAGAAAATTGTATGTCATTATTCAGTCTATTTTCAAACGTGGTATGGAACAAGGATTTCTGCGTGATAACCCTTGCCATAACGTCATTCTTCCAAAGAATAAGGAACAGCACAAAGTTATGGCTCTTACAGAAGATGAACTAAAACACTTTGTGAAAATGCTTGATGAGAAGCCATGCGATGAAGATGTTAAGCGTATCATCAGAGTGCTGCTTTATACAGGAATGCGTTCGGGAGAGTGCTTTGCACTACGCTGGGAAGATGTTGACTTTGAGAATATGTCAATTTCAATCAAGCATACGCTGAATGACATAGGCGGAAAGCATGAATTGACACCGCCAAAAACGAAAAAGAGTATCCGAACAATCGGTATGAGTAAAACTGTTGCTAATATATTTCAAGAACAGAAAAAATACACCGATGATTTGAAAATTGCTCTTGGTGATAGTTATGCACATCCAGAAATGGTATTTCCATCAGCAAACGGCAATTATCGTGACAGAAGTTCTGTTTTGACTTCGCTGAAACGCTTTACCAAAGGCACAGAATTCGAGCATATGACGTTACACAAGTTAAGACATTGCAATGCTACTATGCTTTTGAATATGGGCGTAGATCTCAAAATCATCAGTGACCATTTAGGACATTGTGACATCAATGTCACAGCTGATATTTATGCAGATGTGCTTAGCAGTACACGAAAAGTGTTGGCGGATTCTATTGAGAAAAAGCTGACTGAATAAAGAACAGAAATTACAGCAACATAAAAAAATCGCTCTGTAAAACACAGAGCGATTTTAAAATACTTTTTAGTTGTCCAGAAGTTGTCCAAATGGACTTCTGAAACAAAAGAAATAACGCAATATCGATAAAAAATCGATGTTTCCTTATCTCTTTGAGAACTGTGGAGCACGTCTTGCGGCTTTGAGACCGTACTTCTTTCTTTCCTTCATTCTTGGGTCACGAGTGAGGAAGCCTTCCTTCTTGAGGAGAGGTCTGAACTCATCGCTAGCCTGAAGAAGAGCTCTTGAAAGACCGTGTCTGATTGCACCAGCCTGACCTGTTACTCCACCGCCTGTTACTGTGCAAACGATATCGTACTTATCCATTGTATCTGTTACAGCAAATGGCTGACGAACGATGAGCTTGAGTGTCTCAAGACCGAAATAATCGTCAATGTCTCTGCCGTTGATTGTGATCTTACCTGTACCCTCGTAAACACGAACACGGGCAACAGAATGTTTTCTTCTACCTGTGCCATAGAAATATGGCTGCTTTGATTCGTACATCTAAATTGCTCCTTCCTTACAGTTCGTATTTAACAGGCTTCTGAGCAGCATTGTTATGCTCAGCACCCTTGTATACTCTGAGTCTCTTTGCAGCAGCTCTGCCAAGTGTGTTGTTAGGAAGCATACCCTCAACAGCAATTGTCATAGCTCTGTCTGACTGATTAGCCATCATATCTGAATACTTGATCTCCTTAAGACCGCCGATCCAGCCTGTGTGCCACTTGTAAGACTTCTGATCAAGCTTCTTGCCTGTGAGAACAGCCTTATCTGTGTTGATGATGATTACATGGTCGCCGCAGTCAGCGTGTGGTGCGTAAGTTGGCTTGTGCTTACCACGAAGAATGTGAGCAGCCTTAGCAGCAACTCTACCGAGTGACTGACCTTCAGCGTCGAGAATATACCATGTGCGAGTAATGTCGCCTGCTTTTGGCATATAAGTTGACATATTATTTCCTCCATTCAGAATTTTAAAAAGTCTGTTCACAGCCGCATTTTTCGCCCTGTGAACTCACAACGATGTCTATTATACAACAGCTTTTCACGATTGTCAATAGCCAAAACGCTGAATTTTTAATTTATATCCCTCATTCTCTTTAATTCTCTTCGTTTTGCTCCATTTCTCTCGATTTCTCACAATTCATTTCACTTTTGCCTTTTACACTAATATACACAGTAATATGGCGTAAACTAAAGATAATCATAGCATAAGCAACGTATATTCAATATTTAACTGTCTACGTTAGAATATGTGCTTATATGTCTGTATTTGCATTTTCAGCATATGCTTTTCTTCTGCACCAAAATCCTGCAAACCGTCTGCTTTACTGTATTTTCAGCTTTATTCATCTTCGAATGAAAAAATATCCTCTACAGATACACCAAATACCTTTGCAATATCCATTGCAAACTTTAATGACGGATTGTATTGTCCTTTTTCAAGACGTATGATGGTTTCACGCCTGACGCCCACTTTTTCGGCAAGGTCACCCTGCTTCATGTCAAGCTTGGCACGATATTCCTTGAGTTTTGTTTTTAGCTCCTGCATTACTCGTCCTCCTCATCGGTGCTGAGCTTGCCCTCATGGTGGAGGAAAAATCCGCTTTCAAGGGTCATATAACTGAACCAGAATATAAACCATACTTGATATAGTCTGTCGCTGTTTATCTTTATGGTTATACTTCCTTCCCAGAACATTGATATAAAGATCACTACTGCTAATATTATCAAAAACATTTTTGTGATACTTTGATGTGCCTTGAGCATATTTTCTTTTGCCATTTCGTCCTCTTTGTCAACTTTCTGACAGCTTGCATACAGCCATATTACTGCAAATAATGCCGTCATAGCAGCCAACACAACGAATATCACTGTCGCCCATGTTGTATTATCAAGCTTGTAATGCTCCGCAGTCTTTTCAAATATCTCTGTGACAAGTATTGCAATTCCTGTTACCATACGCTTTTTGTGATATTCTCTCAGAGTTATCTTTTTCTTTTCTTTTTTCGCTTTCATTTTTATCCCTCTAGTTCTCATCATCATCGAACTTACTTTCAAAATACAGACCTATAAAATTGTACACCGCATAGCAAAACCATATCAAGCCCGTTATAACATATTCGTTTAGTGTGACCTTAAATCTTCCTAAAATATCGGAAAACAAAGTCATAACTGAAATAAACAGGCAGGCAATCGTGAACAGGAACGTTATAAAAGTCTGATTGACCTTTGCTGTTGTCTGCTGAGTAAGCTCGTCATTTGTATCTCTTTTGCCGACCGTGGATATCATCTTTGTTATGCATATGGCGATTAGCGCAAGCGTTCCCAAAGATACGATAAGGTTTATCACATTGGTAAGTGTGTGCCCTTTCTTTATCGCAGGCAGCACCTTTTCCATAACCCAATAGAATATCCACATCGCTCCACCCAGCGTGCCCAAAATACCCATCTGTCTGTAATACTTTCTGTATGATATTTTGTCTGTTTTTATCTTCGTTTTGTCATTCATTTCTACATCTTCTTTCATTTGTGATTTAAACATATACAAGGTGATTTATTTATCACCTTATGTGACAATAATATCACTTTTACTTTGCAAAGTCAATAGAAAAGTGACAAATTTATCACCTTTGTGCATATACACTAATCGTGCGGGATCAGTTTGTACACATTTATGTACACTGACAACAAAAAGAGCGGAACAAAGTCCGCTCATGAAATTATTCTGTTTGTGAATTTGAACTTTCTTCGTTGCTACTGTCGGTGTCGCTTTTATCTTCTGTGAATATTTCTTTGCATACAGCACTAAATTCATCGTCACGTAGTGAAACTTTATTTTTTATCACGTCTGTAATGGTGAATTTTCTGTAGGTGAAGCCGTCATATACTATTAAAAAGGAAATAGTGTAGTTATCAGAGCCATGTTTGCCTTTTACTGTTACTGTGTAGTTGTGACCGTTCTTTGTGCAATCCCACTTTGCGTCCTCGCCTAGATAAGAAGCTATGCACTCACCGATTACCTTTGCTGAATTTCCCGAAAAGTTGTCAAGGCTTTGCACATAGCTGTTCTGTGCTGAAACGGTCATGTAGTCAGCGTCGATTTTAATGCTTTGTGTAAACCCGTTCATGAACAGGGCAGCGATAATGAAAAATCCGCACATTATCGCTTTGTAAAGCTCTCTGCCGCAAAGCTTTTCACGCTTATAAACATAAAAAGGCGTTAGCCATACCCATTTGAAAAGGTGTGCGGCATCAATGCCATGCTTTATAAGCTGTTTGCAATCTGCAATGGAACAGCCTATCATGAACAGCGGAACAAGTATCCACAGGAACGCTCCTGCGGTGGCAGAGTTTGCATAGTTTTCAAGAAACAAACCGATAAGCGGAACAAAGCATATGAACCATATCAGCCCATTGTTAAGGGACATTGCTTTGGCAGAGTTTGAGTTGCTTTCGGTCTGCGGTGCATTTATCGTAATATCCATTTTGTCCTCCGATTTTTTTAAGCTACCTATATTATATAATATTTTTTTCAAATAATCAATAGCCTATGTTTTTGTTTATTAGTAACAAAACAAACGTTCGGCATTGTTCTGAAAAATGTTTAATTAATGTATTTACAAAATCATTGACTTTGTGTTATAATATAATTTGTATGTAAAAAATTCTTCAGATCCGTAAGAAAGGAAATGAGAAATGGCAAATAAAAAGGAATATACAAATGAAGATATAGTATCCCTTAAGGGGGAGGACAGAGTAAGAAAGCGTCCTGCGGTAATATTCGGCTCTGACGGACTTGAGGGCTGTAAACATTCTGTTTTTGAAATTCTTTCAAACTCTATAGACGAGGCTCGTGACGGTCATGGCGATAAGATAATCGTTACAAAGTATAATGACGATTCTATCGAGGTGGAAGACTTCGGACGTGGTTGTCCTGTTGACTATAACCAGCGTGAGAAAAAATATAACTGGGAGCTTGTTTACTGCGAGCTTTATGCAGGTGGCAAGTATAATAATAACGGCGGAGATAACTATGAATATTCTTTGGGTCTTAACGGACTAGGTGCTTGTGCGACGCAGTATTCATCTGAGTTTATGGACGTCGAGGTTTTCCGTGACGGATATAAGTATGACCTGCACTTTGAAAAGGGAAGAAACGTTGGCGGTCTTAAAAAGGAAGAAACAAAGCAGAAAAAGACAGGTACAAAGACACATTGGCGACCTGACCTTGAAGTTTTCACTGATATAAAAATTGAGAACGAATATTTTGAGGACGTTCTGAAAAAGCAGGCTGTAGTAAACCCTAATATCACATTTATCCTGCGTATACAGCGTGAGAACAATTCTTTTGAAGAAAAGACGTTCTATTATGAGAATGGTATCGTTGATTATGTTGCAGAGATAGCAGGTGAAAAGCCTCTGACCTCGGTGCAGTTTTTCACAGGCGACCGCAAGGGTCGTGACCGTGAGGACAAGGACGATTACAAGGTAAAGCTTTCTGTGGCGTTCACTTTCTCTAATCAGGTAAAATGTCTTGAATATTATCACAATTCAAGCTTTCTGGAACATGGCGGCTCACCGGAGGACGCTGTAAAGAGTGCTTTCACATCTCAGATAAATGCTTATCTCAAAAGCAACAATAAGTATCTGAAAAACGAAAAGCCTATTACTTTTCAGGATATCGAGGATTGCTTGGTGCTTGTTTCAAGTTCGTTTTCTACACAGACTTCATATGCCAATCAGACAAAGAAAGCTATCACAAACAAGTTTATCAAGGAGTGCATGACAGAGTTCTTGAAGCACAATCTTGAGATATACTTTATTGAAAATCCTGACGAAGCGGTGAAGATAGCAGAGCAGGTTTTTGTAAACAAGAGAAGCCGTGAAAAGGCTGAGAAGTCAAGAATAGACCTGAAGAAAAAGCTTGCAGGCTCTATTGACCTATCAAATCAGGTGCAAAAATTCGTTGACTGCCGTTCAAAAGACCTTTCTCAGCGTGAGCTTTACATCGTGGAGGGCGACTCAGCCCTTGGTTCTGTAAAAATGGCAAGAAATGCAGAGTTTCAGGCTGTTATCCCTGTAAGAGGAAAGATACTCAACTGTTTGAAAGCTGACTATGATAAGATTTTCAAGAACGAGATAATCACAGATCTTATAAAGGTCATAGGCTGCGGCGTTGAGGTCAAGACGGGCAAGAACAAGGAGATATCTATGTTCAATCTTGACAACCTACGCTGGAACAAAATAGTTATCTGTACTGATGCCGATGTTGACGGCTTCCATATCAGAACGCTTATACTCACAATGCTTTACAGGCTCGTGCCGACCCTTATTGAAAAAGGATATGTTTATATTGCGGAGTCACCGCTCTTTGAGATAACGACTTCCGACAAGACTTACTTTGCATATGACGAGAACGAAAAGACAAAGATACTCAAAATGATAGGCAATAAAAAGTTTGATATCCAGCGTTCAAAAGGTCTTGGCGAGAACGAGGCGGAGATGATGAGCCTTACGACAATGGACCCTGCCACAAGACGTCTTATAAAGATAGAGCCTGACGATATCGAGCAGACACAATGGATGTTCGATATGCTTTTGGGTGACGATCTGCAGGGAAGAAAAGATTTCATCACCAATAATGGTGTTGATTATCTGGATATGGCAGATATTTCATAAGCTGTTTGAGTGGAGAGCATTATGGACGCAATTTTTATATGGTCGTCTGCGCTTGTGATATGTGTTGGACTTCCATTGTTTTTCACAGTAATAAATGTTATAAGGCTTTTTGAGAATGCACCTAAAGAATTGGACAGACCGCTGTTTGATGTGCTGACGGTGGTAATCGGTTCGCTGCTGTCTGTTTTTGACCTTGACGGGTTAGGTCTTGGCGTTGAATATGATGTTCCTCTAACTGTTCATGGGGAATTTCATACACCCATATCAGGGGAGTATAGGTTTAGTTTTTTCTTCCTGTTTTTTATAGCTATGGTGTGCATTGTACTGTTGAGTGTTATAACAAAGAGAAAACCACCGTTGTTTGCGGCTATGCTCATTGCAGGGGTGTATATGGGCAATGTGCTTGATATACTGCTGGTGATACAGCTTTTGAAGAATATGGATAACTTTTTCACGGTGATGATGTTGGTTTTTCCAATGAATTATATGCTTATGTCCGTAAGGCTCATTCGCCGTGAAATAAAGGTGCAGACGGGATATCTCAGCAATTCGGCGGAGAAAAGCGGCTTTATGGGCTGGCTTAATAAGCTTCTCACAAAAAGCCTTGGTTGGTATCTTATCAGCTTTGTGGCAATGATACCGCTCCTTGCGGTGATGCTTTTGATACTTGTTTTATTTGGACAGCGCCCTGACAGCATAGTAAAGGCTTTCACGGAAACAGCCGATTGGACGTTTTCTCAGCAGATACCTCCGCCGCCTGATTACTCCCAAGGGCATTATCTTTGCACAGTTGCGGCAGGGGGACACGCTAAGCTTGTCAAACCTCAGCGAATGGGTCTGCGGCGTGGGGATAAGATAGTTGTGAACAGACAGCTTTGTGTTGCAAACGCATTTGAAGAGCTTATACAGGATAAGCTTCCACGTTTTCACAAATGTGTGAGAAGCTTTTACGATAAACACGGATATCCCATTTCACAGCATATATCGACGAAATTGCGTGCTGATGTGGTCTATATCCTTATGAAACCACTTGAATTTATTTTTATTGCGGTGCTGTATATGTTTGACGCCGATCCCGAAAGCAGGATCGCTATGCAGTATACAGGCAAAAAGTGCACCGACCTTACGAACTTTATGAAAGGATAGATTTTATGGCAAGAAAAAAGGCAGAGCCTAAAAAGACTGCTAAACCAAATAACAACGCATATATCGAGGGTGCAGGACTTGTTGCAGACGAAAAGATAACAATGTCTCTTGAAAAGAACTATATGCCATATGCCATGAGCGTTTTGGTATCAAGAGCGTTCCCTGAGATAGACGGTTTTAAGCCCTCACACAGAAAACTGCTTTATACCATGTATAAAATGGGACTTTTAAACGGAAAGCTCACAAAGTCTGCCAATATCGTTGGTGCGACCATGAGGCTCAATCCTCACGGCGACGGTGCTATATATGAAACCATGGTAAGACTTTCACAGGGCAATGAAGCGCTTTTGCACCCATATGTAATGAGCAAGGGTAACTTCGGTAAGGCATATTCAAGAGATATGGCTTATGCTGCCTCTCGATACACTGAGGCAAAGCTCATGCCTATCTGTCAGGAGCTTTTCGGAGATATAGACAAGGACACTGTTGATTTTGTTCCTAACTATGATAACACCACCACAGAGCCGACCTTGCTTCCTGCTACTTATCCGTCAATACTTGTTAATGCAAATGTTGGTATAGGCGTTTCTATGGCTTCATCAGTTTGTCCGTTCAATCTCAGCGAGGTTTGCGAGACAACTATCGGACTTATGAAAAATCCTGATTTCAACGCTCTTGAAACGCTGAAAGGACCTGACTTTCCGGGTGGTGCTTCACTTCTATATGATGAGGAGGAGCTTGATAAGATATACCGCACAGGAAAAGGCTCTGTTAAGCTGAGAGCAAAATATCAGTATGACAAGGAGTCAAGGTGTCTTGAGATCGTTGAGATACCTGCCACTACCACAGTTGAAGCAATAATCGAGAAGATAATTGCTCTCGTTAAGGCAGGCAAGATAAGAGAGGTATCATATATCCGTGATGAAACGGACATTAACGGTCTGAAAATAGGTATAGATATCAAAAAGGGCGTAGACCCTGACAAGCTTATGCAAAAGCTTTATAAGCTGACACCGCTTCAGGACTCGTATTCATGCAATTTCTATATACTTGTTCACGGCTATCCAAGAATAATGGGCGTTTATGATATAATTAAAGAATGGGTAGCGTTCAGAATGGATTGCGTTCGACGCAGAACAAGCTTTGACCTTGCAAAGAAGAAAGACAAGCTCCACCTTCTGAAAGGTCTTGGAAAAATACTTCTCGATATCGACAAGGCTATAAAGATAATCAGAGAAACAGAAGAAGAAACCGAAGTCGTTCCAAACCTGATGATAGGTTTCGGCATTGATGAGATACAGGCTGATTATGTGGCTGAAATAAAGCTCAGACACCTTAACCGTGAGTATATCCTCAAAAGAACTGCCGAAACTGAGGACCTTGAAAAAGCTATTGCAGAGCTTGAAGATATTCTTGGAAGCGACAGAAAAATAAAGAATATCATCATTTCCGAATTAAAGGAAGTTTCAAAGAAGTATGGTCAGCCAAGAAAAACTCAGTTCTATTATAAGACTGATATCGAGGAGATAGACATAGAGGACGATATCCCTGACTACGCCTGCAAGCTTTTCCTATCTCAAAGCGGTTATTTCAAGAAATGTACTCCGCAATCACTGAGAATGGCAAGCGAGCAGAAGTATAAAGAGGGCGATGGTCCGCTTCAGGAAATGGAAAGCACCAATAAGACGGAGCTTCTGTTCTTCTCTGACAAGGCAGCTGTGTATAAGACCAAGGTATCGCAGTTTGCCGACACAAAGGCAAGCTCTCTTGGCGACTATATTCCTGCAAAGCTTGGTTTTGATGACGGTGAGGGCGTTGTGTCCATGGTGAATACTGTAGATTATTCGGGCTATATGATATTCTGTTTTGAAAACGGAAAGGTGGCAAAAGTGCCGCTCAATGCCTATGAAACAAAGACCAACAGAAAGAAGCTTGCCAACGCTTATTCTGCAAAGGCTAAGCTTGTGGGAATGTTCTTTGTGCAGGATAACGCTGAGATAATGCTTCGCACAACTAACGGCAGAGCAATGATATTTGATACAGCGCTTCTTATGCCTAAGTCCACGAGAGATACTATAGGCGTTCAGGTCATGACACTTAAAGCGAAGAATGCAGTTGTTGATAAGGCATTTATCGTTGACGATGAGACAGCAGCAGGCCTTTCAAAATATCGCAGCAAAACGATACCTGTTGCAGGCTGTTTTGCAAAGGATATCGAAGACCCTGACCAGATGCACTTCTGATATATGTTTTTACAGCGGATAGACTTCTGTCCGCTGTTTTTCGTGTAGTGCTACAATAGATATTGGACAAAATTAAGAAAAAAGAAAAGAGAGATAG
>OGRK01001127.1_pt1 | contig 18865 bp, 18 predicted proteins | sample 1553471 | NCBI WGS metagenome assembly OGRK01 (sample SAMEA2580080, study PRJEB22360) | human gut metagenome | biome: human gut; feature: human-associated habitat; material: faeces | place: Denmark | collected 2008/2010
AGTCATCGGGCGGGCGCGCAGACACTGCGGTGCGGCGGGCGAGAAAAAGAGGGCGGAACTGTGGCGCAGGATGTGCACGGGAATATGGGATGAAATCTGGTGTTGTGCACCAGATTTCATCCCATTTTCTCGCACACATCCTGCATTCACAGTTTCTGCTCTCTTTTTCTATGCCCTTCGCACCGCAGTGTCTGCGCGCCCGCCCGATGACTCCCGAGGTCGTCCTCCCTCCATCAAGCCTTCAGAATCGCGCTCAGCACATACTGATTATTTGAGAAGTTTTTCTGCGAAATATCTCCCAACCGGATCAGGTCGACATCCAGCCACAGCTCCTCCGCTGCCACCATCATATTTGCAAACATAATCCCGAAATTCACCTCATCCCACTTCCGAAGCTTCTCCACACTGTGCTTCTTCGAGAAAATATGAATCCTGTTATCATACACCACAAATCTCCACGGCTGGCTGTTCATACTGGATGGCGACAGTCTCGCCGCTTCCAGCATCTGCGTCATCCACTGTCGCGGCACCTCTTTGAACACACAAAGATCCTCCAGCGGCAGTCTCTTTGCTTCACTTTGCCGTCTCGTATGCGAACCATGACTCTTACCAAAAGCGACGATCCCCACCAGCCGCTTTCCGTTCTTCTCAAGCTCCGCCTTTTTCACACGATTACTTCCGATAAAGCAGGTTCCCAGTCCGATACTGCACAGATACAGCACCATCTGTTCCATAATATAACCCACGTTCATCAGATATCGTTCTGACTCCTCCGAATAAAAAGCCATATAATACGGCGCCTTCACACTGAACATACTGAGCATTCTCTCCTGCCCTTTTCTGTTGTCCAGAATCGCCATATCCACACCGATGCCCGAAAACAGTGCCGGCATCTCCTTATAATGCTCCCAAATCTTATCCAAAGTCTGCGGCGGAAGCGTATCAAAACAATAATTCCTTACTGATTTTCTAACAAAAATAGCCTCATATAAATTCATACTCTCACCCTTACTTCATCTGCTATCCGTCTGTTTTTGTTACAGTTCACTGCTGAATGAACAGTAATATTTCTTTCATAGCCGGCCGCGGCCCGCTCCCCATTTTTACAGGAGCAAAGCCGCATTCCGAAAAATTTACGTTTAATCTTCCGCATTCGACAGAAATACGGAAATTCTCCCTCTTAATCGCAAATATTTTTCAATTTCCAGCTCATCCATTTTTACTCTGTAATAATATTGTAACATATCCAAAAACTTTTTCAAGGGAAAAACGCGCCAAATTTTGTATATTTTTCACACATATTTCCCATCAAATTTATGCAACTTTAAAACCTGTGCTTACGCTTCCGCGGTCAGCTTCTCCAGCTCCTCCACATAAGAAGCAAACACATCCAGCGCCTCTTCCACCGGCTCCGGCTTCGTCATATCGACGCCGCAGATCTTCAAAAGGTCGATCGGATCCATCGAGCAGCCGCCGCTTAAAAACTGTTTGTACTTCTCCACGATACCCGGCTCCCCTGCCAGGATCTTGCTGCTGATCGCAATCGCCGCCGAAAATCCCGTTGCATACTGATATACATAGAATGGTGTATAAAAATGCGGAATTCTCGCCCATTCCAGCGCGATCTGCGGATCCGAAATCGTATCCGGTCCGAAATACTCCTTGTTGATCGACAGATACAGCTCCGAAATACCGTCCGCCGTCAGCGTGCCTTCCTCTGCCATCTTCTCATGAATCCGCTTCTCAAACTCCGCAAACATCGTCTGGCGGAACACCGTTCCCTTAAACTGATCCAGAAAATAATTCAGCAGGAAAATCTTCTCCTCTTTTTCTTTCGCATGCTTCAGCAGATAGCGGATCAGCAGTGCCTCGTTGCAGGTTGATGCCACCTCAGCGACAAAGAGGCGGTACTCCGCATACGTAAACGGCTGCGTATGGTTCGAATACCAGGAATGCAGCGAATGGCCCATCTCATGCGCCAGTGTGAAGACCGAATCGATATTTCCGTTAAAGCTCATCAGCACATACGGATGGGAATCGTAAGAACCCCAGGAGTAAGCACCGCTCTTTTTTCCTTCGTTCTCATAAACATCCACCCAGCGCTCCGAAAAGCCCTTGTCCAGCAGTGCCACATAATCATCCCCGAGCACGGCAAGCGCTTTCTTCACGATCTCGATCGCCTGCTCATACGTATATTTCTGCTCGTACTCTTTCGTCAGAGAAACGTAAACATCATACATATGAAGTTCATCCACACCGAGCAGCTTTTTACGCAGTGCCACGTAGCGGTACATCGCCGGCATTTTTGCATGAATCGCCTCGAGCAGCTTGTCGTAAACCGAAACCGGGATATTTCCGCCATCCAGCGATGCAGCCAGTGCAGATGGATATTTTCTTACATCTGCAAAGAATGCGGCCTGTTTCAGATTGGCACCGAACGTTGCGGCGAGCATGTTTTTGTGTTTTTCATACTCCGCATAATACTTCTCAAACGCTTCTTTTCTGACCCGGCGGTCCTTCGACTGTAAAAATCCGACGAAGGTGCCGTGGCTCAGTGGAACCTGATTTTCCTCTTCATCCGTGACCGGCTGGAATCTGAGGTCTGCGTTCGAAAATGCCGAGAAAATCTGATCCGGGCTGGATGCCATCTCTCCGGCTTTTGCAAGAACCGCCTCCATCTCCGGCGAGAGAATGTGCTCTTTCTTGCGGAAGTTTTCTTTTAATATGCGATCGTACAGACGGAGCGGCTCATATGCTTTTTCAAATTCTGTAACCGTCTCCTCGTCAAGCTCCAGGATCTCCGGCTCTACGAAAGAAGAGGCATCCGCAAGAACAGCCATCATGCTGTCCATCTTTCCGGCATAGCCCTGATACTTCTGATTTCCCATATCCTGGTGATATTTCTGGCTTGCATAGACATACAGGCTGGAAAAGACGCGGCTGATGTCATCCAGACCGGAAAGAACGTCATACAGCGCTTCTGCACTCTCTTTCATTGTTCCCTGTTTTGCGCGGAACGCTTCTATTTTCTTCGCAAGCTCCTGCTCTGTTTTCTCAAATTCTTCATCACTACCAAACAAACTCGAAAGATCCCAGCAGTACGCCGGATCCATCTCTTCTCTTTTTTTCAGTTTAATTTCTGCCATATTTCTCCCTTCATCCATCTTTTTAGACGGAACTATTTCTGCGGTTTTTCTTCTAATACTAATGTGCCGCACTTACGCTTAGTTTACCACAATTTAACCTCTAAATCTAAAATTTTTTCTTAATTTTCTTGACAAATCCATAAACCGATTGTATGATTGTACTATCAAATTAATACAGTAGTACAAAAGGAGTGAATGCCATATGCCATGGAATCTTGATTCCTCGCGGCCGATCTATCTGCAGATCATCGAGCGGGTACAGATGGACATCATCACCGGGCGCTATCAGCCGGGCGATAAGCTTCCGTCCGTCCGCGATCTCGCGCAGGAGGCCGCCGTCAACCCGAACACAATGCAGAAAGCGCTTTCCGAACTGGAACGCAGCGGACTGATCTATTCCCAGCGGACCAGCGGACGCTTTATTACCGAAGATAAGGAGTTGATTCATCAGATGAAAAAAGAACTTGCCGCCGCAGAAGTATCTGCTTTTGTTGCCCACATGAAACAGCTCGGCATAACCCCGGAGGAAATCCGGCAGCTACTTGCCGAAACGATTGAGGAGGAAGAAAATCATGAGTGAACTTGTAACGTGTAAAGACCTGACGAAGCGCTTCGGAAACCACACCGCGCTCGATCATCTCAACCTTTCCCTGGATTCCGGGAAAATTATCGGACTGCTGGGGCCCAACGGAAGCGGAAAGACGACGCTCTTAAAGCTGCTGAACGGACTGCTGACCCCGAGTGAGGGTGAAGTCCTCATCGCCGGAAATCATCCCGGTATTGAGACAAAACGGATCGTCTCCTATCTGCCGGATAAAATGTATCTCGGCAGCTGGATGCGCGTCTCGGATCTTTTAACGTATTACAGCGATTTCTTTGAGGACTTTGACATGTCCCGCGCCAATGCCATGCTGGAATCCTTAAAAATCAGCCCGAAGGACCGTTTGAAAACGATGTCGAAGGGAACGAAAGAGAAAGTCCAGCTCATCCTCACGATGAGCCGCCGCGCAAAGCTCTACTGCCTCGACGAGCCGATTGCAGGCGTCGATCCGGCAGCACGCGATTACATTTTATCTACGATTTTAAACAACTACGAACCAGACGCATCCATCCTCATCTCAACACATCTGATTTCCGATGTCGAAAATATTCTCGATGAGGTCATCTTTATCCAGGAGGGCCAGTTAAAACTGCACGCCTCGGTTGAGGATATCCGGATGCAGGAGGGTGAATCGATTGATTCTTATTTCAGGGAGGTATTCAAATGTTAAAAAAATGTCTGAAACATGAGTGGAAAGCATGCTGGAAAAACATGGCGCTGCTGAACGGTGCCGCCATTTTCATGGGCGCTCTCGGAGGCTTCGGATTCCTCTTTTCCCAGATTTCTGAGCTGCCGGATCTGCTGATCGTCCTCTATCTGTTTGCATACGTTTTGATTGTGATCGCCGCATCCGTCATGACACAGGTGCTGATGATCCAGCGCTACTATAAAAATCTTTTTACCGACGAAGGGTATCTGACCAACGTCCTTCCGGTATCGGCAACGGATCATATTCTCTCCAAAATGCTGGTTTTCGGCGCATGGAGCATCTTAAACGCACTTTCCGTTCTCGCTTCCTTCGCTTTTTTGCTTCTGCCGTCCGCAATCCGGTATTTTACTGCAAACACCCTGCTTTTTTACAACAAGACCATGACCTTTTCCGATTTTCTGTCCTATCTCTGGGCACAGATTACCGGTGTTGCCGATGCTGCTTTTTCCCTGATCGGCATCACGAACCACATCGGTATGGCACTGTTTTCCATCGTTGGCTTCTTCGCTTCGCTGTTCTTTGGCATTCTTCTGTTCTATGCCGCCATCAGCATCGGAAGCCTGGTATCCAGCCACAAAATTCTGACGGCTGTCCTCTCTTACATCGGCATGACTACCGTGATCCAGATCTTCGGCGGAATCAGCATCGTCCGTGTTTTCCAGGACTCCACACCGACTGCTGTGGTTACCACATCCTCGGTTTCCACACTTATCATCACCGTGGTGCTCTGCGTTGTTCTGTTCCTGATCTGCCGCTATATCTTAAGCAGACGGCTGAATCTTTCATAAAAATTGCATTAAAAAGCGCCGCCGCGGACGAACCGAATCGTCTGCGGCGGCGTTTTGTATGCATGTTCTGCACTTATGCCAGATGCCAGATATCCTCGTTGTACTGTGCAATGGTACGGTCGGAGGAGAAGAAGCCTGCTTTTGCGATGTTGATCAGGCACTTCTTGTTCCATGCATCTTTGTTCTCGTAGTCTTTGTATACTCTTTCTTTTGTCTTGATATACTCTTTCAGGTCGAGCAGCGTCATGAACCAGTCTTTGTTCAAGATCTCTTTGTAGAGTCTCTCCAGGCAAACCTTGTCGCCGATAGCAAGAAGCTCATCGCTGACGATGAAATCAACCAGCTTTGCAATCTCCGGATCTTCGTCATAGATGTCTTTTGAGCAGTAAGCAGCATCTGCGTACAGGTCGATGACATCCTGCGGTTTCTTTCCGAAGATGTAGATGTTCTCTTTTCCGACAAGATCGCCAATCTCAACGTTTGCACCGTCTTCTGTTCCAAGCGTCAGGGCACCGTTCAGCATGAATTTCATGTTTCCGGTTCCGGAAGCCTCTTTGGATGCCAGGGAGATCTGCTCGGAGATATCTGCTGCCGGGATCACCTTTGCAGCTTTTGATACGTTGTAGTTCTCAAGCATAATCACTTTGAAGTACGGGCTTACCTCAGGATCGTTATCAATCAGCTCCTGCAGGCACAGGATCAGATGGATGATATCTTTTGCGATGATATAAGCCGGTGCAGCCTTTGCACCGAATACCATGGTGATCGGGGTTTTCGGCTTGTTGCCGCTCTTGATATCCATGTATTTGTAAATAGCGTACAGGGCGTTCATCTGCTGGCGTTTGTACTCATGAAGACGTTTTACCTGTACATCGATGATGGAATTTTCATCCAGCGCGATATTCTGTGTCTCATACAGGAACTGTTTGAGATCCAGTTTGCGGTTGTGTTTGATCTCCTCAAGTTTTGCAAGAACCTTCTTGTTGTCTTTGTATTTGAGCAGTTTTTCCAGCTCGTCGGCATCTTTTTTGAATCCCGGTCCGATCAGGCTCTCGATATACTGTGCCAGTTCACGGTTGCAGTGCAGCAGCCAGCGGCGGAAAGTGATTCCGTTTGTCTTGTTGTTGAATTTCTCCGGATAAATATCGTAGAACGGTTTCAGCTCGGAGTTTTTCAGGATCTCGGTGTGCAGTGCTGCAACGCCGTTAACAGAAAATCCGTAGTGGATATCCATGTGTGCCATGTGGACGCGCTGATCCTTGTCGATGATCGCTACTTTCTCATCTTTGTATTTCTTCTTTGCCTGTGCGTCCAGCTCGTGGATAATCGGCATCAGGTGCGGAACAACCTCCTCGAGGTAATCGATCGGCCATTTTTCCAGTGCCTCTGCCAGGATGGTGTGGTTGGTGTAAGCACAGGTCTTGCTTACAACATCGATGGCTTCCTGCATGGTAAAGCCTCTCTCCTGCAGCAGACGGATCAGCTCCGGAATGACCATGGACGGATGAGTATCGTTGATCTGGATCACAACGTGATCATACAGCTTATGCAGATCGTAGCCCTTCTGCTCGCACTCCATCAGGATGAACTGTGCGCCGTTGCTGACCATGAAATACTGCTGGTAGATACGAAGCAGCTGTCCGGCACGGTCGCTGTCATCCGGGTAGAGGAACAGTGTCAGGTTTTTCTGGATCTGATGCTTGTCAAAGTTGATGCTGTCTGATGGAACGATACTCTCGTCTACCGTATCTACATCGAACAGATGCAGACGGTTACAGCCATTGTTGTAACCCGGTACGTCGATATCATACAGGGTAGAATGCATCGTGAAGTTTTTATACGGAACTGCAAAGGATACCGGCTGTCTGACGAGCCAGCTCTCATTTGTGATCCATGGATTTTTCACTTCTTTCTGTTTGTGGTCGACCAGAAGCTGGCGGAACAGACCGAAGTGATAATTAAGGCCGATACCGTCTCCCGGCAATCCAAGTGTTGCGATAGAATCAAGGAAGCATGCTGCCAGACGGCCAAGGCCTCCGTTTCCAAGGGACGGCTCCATCTCCATCTCCTCGATCTCCGTCAGTTCTCTTCCATGAGCAGCGAGTGCTTTTTCTACTTCCTCGTACATACCAAGGTTGATCAGGTTGTTGGACAGCAGTTTTCCGATCAGAAACTCTGCTGAAATATAATACAGCTTTTTATTTCCGGTGTTTCTTTTACGACCTGCCATCTCCTGTTTGGTGATAACCATCAGGGCTTCAAAGATTTCGCTCTTTGTGCAGTTGTCCAGATCTCTTCCAAAACGCTCTTTTAAGATTGCCTGAATTCTTTCTTCCATTCTTTTTTCTCCTCGTGTTGCTGTGGAAAATTCCCACAGTGTAATTTGGTTGCGCTGCCGTTCCGGATTTTCTGCGATCGGCAGCTTTCACAGTTCCATGCAAAGCTTTTCCTTGAATGGAACTGTTCACTTCTGAATCACTTTTTTGCGGCAGCGAAACTGCAAGGGTTTTACTGCTGCGCGATCCGCGACTTTGTGGATTCTCTTACGACGAGTTCCCCATCGTATACTTTGCTGCAGGGTTCTTCTTTCCCCGAAATTAAGGAAAACAGCATCTTCGCCGTCTCTGCAGCAAGTTGCTCCACCGGCTGGCGGATCGTTGTGATACTGGGTATATAATACTCTCCTGCATCAATTCCGTCAAATCCGGCAACGGAAATGTCATCCGGCACGGTAAGCCCTGCCTCTTTTAAGGCACGGCACGCACCGATTGCCAGCGTATCCGCGGTGGCATACAGCGCGGAAAACTCCGTCTTTTTTTCCAGAATTTCTTTTGTTACCTTGTACCCTGTGGCGAAAGAATACGTGTCGTCCTTCGTCATATGAAATACCAGATCAGGGTCATAAGGTATCCCATGATCCAGTAAAGCCTGGCGGTACGCATTCAGACGGAGCCGTCCGATACTGATGTCGTCCTCGCAGGCGGTAATGATGGCAATGCGCCGGTGCCCGAGACCACAGAGATAATCTACCATCTTATAGCTTTCCCTGTAGTCATCGACCGATACGCTCGCGCACGGTTTTCCTCCGTCTGAAACCGCCCCGATTGTACTGATCACGTACGGAACCGGGATCTGCGCCATTTTCTCATGCGGATGCGTAAAGTTTCCGCCGAGGAAAATGATGCCGCGCAGCCGTTTTTCTTTGACGATCTCGATCGCGGAGTCTACCTCATTTGCCTTTTCCTCTACTCGCTCAATAATGCAGGCGTATTTCTTTTTTCGCACAACCTCTTCAATCACACTGATCATGTTGTTGAAGAACATGTTGTCCATGCCTTTTACCAGAATGGCAATCGCTTTGGCATTCGACCGCTTCAGGTTTCTGGCACTGTTGTTCGGTACGTAATTCGATTCGGCAATCACCTTTAAGATCATCTCTTTTGTTTCCGGATTGATGTCCGGATGATTGTTCATCGCTCTCGATACGGTACTCACGCCTACCTTACATTTGCGGGCAATGTCCCTGATTGTTACCTGTTCCATATTCTGCAGGCCTCTCCTTTAAACTCTGTACCTGTTCTGCCGGAATCTCTTCCGGCTTGTTTCCCCGGCCTGTTTTGCTTTCTTTCCAGCGCGTGTTTTTATTTTGCAATACGTGCTGTAATCTGTGTCAGCCGATGAATTCTCTTTGCCAGCTCCGGTGTAAACTGTCCCGGAAGCAGGCGCCATTTCCAGTTATTTCCAAGTGTGGACGGATAGTTGATTCTTGCCTCCGTGCCAAGGCCTAAAAACTCCTGCATCGGAGTGACAGCCAGATTTGCCACGCTCTCCATTGACATGCGAATGAAATCCCACGGGAGTTCCTCGTCGGTACTCTTTGCATTTCCCATATACTCTTTGGAGAATTCGCGGTCTTCCTCACTCATGACATAATACCATCCAAGAATGGTATCATTGTCGTGTGTTCCGGTGTAGACAACACAGTTTCTCTCGTAATTGTGCGGCAGATAATCACTCTCCTCACGGGAGTCAAAAGCAAACTGCAGCACCTTCATACCCGGATAGCCGGATTCTTTCACCATTTCGATCACGCTCTCGGTAAGATATCCCAGGTCTTCTGCGATAACGTCCACATCGCCGAGCTTTTCTTTGACGGTGTTGAACAGATCCATGCCCGGTCCTTTTTCCCAGTGGCCGCGCTCTGCCGTCTGATCACCGAACGGGATGGAATAATATTCATCAAATCCGCGGAAATGGTCGATGCGGACAGTATCGTACAGTTTAAACACGTGAGCCAGACGTAACAGCCACCATGCATAACCTGTGCTCTTATGATAGTCCCATCTGTATAACGGGTTGCCCCAGAGCTGTCCGGTTGCGGAGAACGCATCCGGCGGGCATCCGGCAACTGCTTTTGGCTGGTTGTCCTCATCAAACTGGAACAGAACCGGATTTGCCCAGGTGTCAGCGCTGTCAAATGCCACATAAATCGGAATATCACCGATGATACGGATACCCTTTTCATTTGCGTATGCTTTCAGTGCTTTCCACTGTTTCAGGAACATAAACTGCTGGAATTTGTAAAATGCAATCTCCTCGGCAAGTTCTTCCCGTTTCTGATTCAGTGCTGCTTCTTCTCTGTCCTTTAATTCTGCCGGCCACTCACTCCAGCTGATTCCGCCGAGTGCATCCTTAATCGCCATATACAGCGCATAATCCTCCAGCCAGTAACCATTTTCCGATACAAATGCATCATATACGTCATCTGCCGCAAATCTTTCAAATGCTTTTCTGAGTACTTTGAAACGGGACAGATAAATCTTTTCGTAATCAATATACTCTGCATTGTCGCCGAAATCGCACGCATCACACTCTTCTTCTGTCAGAAGTCCCTCTTTTACCAGGGTCTCCAGATCAATAAAATATGGATTTCCTGCAAAAGTAGAGAACGACTGGTACGGCGAATCTCCATATCCCGTCGGTCCAAGTGGAAGAATCTGCCAGTAGCTCTGGCCGGCCTCCTCCAGGCGATCCACAAATTCATACGCTTCTTTCGAAAAACATCCGATTCCATATCGGGACGGCAGCGAAGCTACCGGAAGTAAAATACCACTTGTTCTCATTTTTAAACCCTTTCTCCTTGTCGTTTTTTCTATCCATCCGACCCCACAAATACATAATTCCTGTTCACGGATACGCAGCAAATTTTAACTTATGCAACCCCTATAGCCAGCTCATTTTGTTTCGTAAAAACAGGGCTGTCGGTATCTCGTCTGTATTTCCGGAAACGGTGTCGGTAACGTTTCCGGAACTCGTTATATTTACAATACCATACTCTGCATCAAAAAACAACCCCCAACCCCCTTATCATATTTACCAAATATTGAATACTCTGTTTATTCAAAACAACGAATTTGCATTTTTGTAACGATGCAAAACCATACCGCAAAAGACAGCATGCGGGAACGGAACCACTTTGGAGGCTTGGAAATCATGAATTTTCCAGACCTCCCGCATAGATTCTTCCTCCGCATGCTGTCTTTTGCGGTATCTGTTTTTCACTTAAAACTCCAGAATAATCTTTGTTCCGGTTCCAAGTGTACTCTCAATTTTAATCTTCGCATCATGAAGAATCGCTCCATGCTTCACAATGGAAAGTCCAAGTCCCGTACCTCCCGTTTCACGGGAATGACTCTTATCTACACGATAGAACCGTTCAAAGATCCGCTCCTGATCTTCCTTTGCAATTCCGATTCCGGTATCTGCCACAGATACCACTGCCCGTCCGTTTCTTCCGCGGGAAACCATCACTTCGACCTCACCGTCCCTGCGGTTGTACTTGATCGCATTGTCGCAGAGATTGTAGATCATCTCATAGAGAACCTGCCGTGCACCTTTGATCCGGCAGCTCTCTCCTCTCAGTGTCATCTTCACCTGCTGCTCCTTTGCCCGTATGGAAAGATGTCCCTCGACATCACGGCAGATCTGCATCAGATCCACTTCCTCCATCGGGATCGACTGGTCGTTCTCGTCCAGTCTGGACAGCTTGATAATATCCTCGACAAGAGAGCTTAACCGGCTCGCCTCACTGTGGATTCTGCCCGCAAATTTGGGAATATCCTCCGGTTTTACCATGTTATTTTCGATGATCTCCGCATATCCGGAAATCGACATCAGCGGTGTTTTCAGCTCATGTGACACATTGGCTGAAAACTCACGGCGCATCACCTCGGCTTTCTGTTTTTCCGTCACATCCAGCACCAGGATTACCGCACCGGATACAACACGGTCCACACGCACCGGATTTGCAAGAAGCTGATAGACTCTTCCATTTATCTCCAGCATCCGTTCCTCGGAACTGCCCTCCAGCGCATGATCCAGTGCCTCCTTCAGCTGCTCGTTGCGGCTGACTGTCACGATATTGTGGTTGATGCACTCCTCCGCTGTCACATCAAACAGATTCTGTGCCGAACGGTTGATGGAAAGTACGACCGACTGGTTTGTCACGATCAGACCATCCTTCATATATTCCGTGATGGCAAGATACTCCTCCTGATTATGACGGAGCTCCTCCATCTGCTGCTGAATCTGCTTCTGCTGCTGATGAATTCTTCCAAGCAGCGGACTCAATTCCTCATACGCTTTGTTGTCCAGCGGATGATTCAGATCAATCTCATTGATCGGCTTTACAAGCGCCTTTGTCATATGGCTGACCATCAGCAGCTCCACGACAAGGACTGCCGCAATCAGCACAGCCACCAGCCATATATTCCGCAGCATCACACCGAACACACTGTCTGTTGTCAGGGAAACACGGATGATTTTTCCATTGTCCAGGCGCAATGCCGTATAATATGTTTTGCTCCGCAGGGTCTCGGAATAACGGGAAATATTACTTTCCCCGGTCTTTTCCGCCTCAATCACCTCCGGCCGCCCGGAATGGTTTCCCATCATGTTCTCATCCTCGACCGAATCAAACAGAACGGTTCCGTCCGTGTCAATCAGGGTAACCCGGCTTGCTGTAATCTTTCCGGCCGGTTTATCCAGACTGTCATCACCCATCTTGTCCAGAAAATACCTGTAATACTCACATTCATTTCTCACCGAAACACGAAGCTGCTCCGCCGTATTGTTGTACATTGCCCAGCTCATGGTGAAAAAAGTCAGGATAATCGCAGCGATAATCAACGCTCCCGCATGTTGAAAGACTTTTTTACGCATCTTACTTCCTCAGCCTCCTATCCGGTATCCCACGCCGCGGACCGTCTCGATCAGCTCGCCGCATTCGCCCAGCTTCTGGCGGAGTGTACGCACATGAACGTCTACCGTACGGGTTTCTCCGTCAAAATCATAGCCCCAGACATGGCCGAGCAGACGGTCTCTCGTAAGGACAATTCCTTTATTTTCCATTAAAAATTTCAGCAGTTCAAACTCTTTTAAGGTCAGGGTAACCTTCTCCCCTTTGGCCAGAACCTGATGCTGTTTCACCTGGATCTGCAGATCCCCGGTCTCCAGCACATCGTTTTCCTTCTCTTCTTTTCCGGCACGGCGCAGCACGGCACGTACCCTTGCGATAAATTCCATCATGCCGAACGGCTTGGTAATATAGTCATCGGCTCCGCAGTCAAGGCCCATGACCTTATCATACTCAGCGCCCTTTGCCGTTACCATAATAACCGGAATTTCTTTTGTTACTTCCGATGCCTTGAGGCGTGAAAGAATTTCAAGACCATCCTCTCCCGGAAGCATGATATCCAGGAGAATCAGATCCGGAAGCTGTTCTGCAATAGCTGCATTCAGCTCTTTTCCGCTTTCCAGGCCTCTTGCGGTAAAACCGCTCGATTCCAGTGTGTATACGATCAGTTCCCGTATATTTCTTTCATCTTCCACGCAGTAGATCATCTGTTATTCCCCTTTATGGTGACCGTTAATGGAGTACACAACCCATTCCGCAATGTTTGTTGCATGGTCACCGATTCTTTCATAATATTTTGCAATCATCAGATAGTCCAGAGACTGGACATCTGTGGTAATTCCCTTTCGCATACCCTGCAGAATTTCATCCTTGACCTCATCAAAAAGATCATCCACGATATCATCGAAATCGATAACCTCCCGTGCAAGCTTCAGATCCTGCTTAACGTATGCATCGATGCATTTTGTTACCATAGAAGCTGTTGCTTTCGCCATATCCTTCAGACGGATGCTTGCATCCGGCACACCAAGACTCGTTACTTTTACGATATCCGCAATATCCGCTGCCTGGTCTCCGATCCGCTCCATATCGGTAATCATTTTTAATGCCGCAGATACCTGACGCAGATCACGTGCTACCGGCTGCTGCTGTAAAATAATGCGGAAGCAGAGATCCTCGATCTCCCGTTCTTTCGCATCGACAACCTGGTCTTTTTTGATAATCTCTTCTGCCGCTCTCTGGTTTCCCTCCAGCAGAACCTCATATGTCCGTCCGATTGCCTGCTCGCAGAGTGCGCCAAGCTCAATCAGCTCCGTGTGCAGAATTTCCATCTGCTGCTCAAATCTTTCCCGCATATCAGCCAAACCTCCCTGTAATATAATCCTCTGTCCGTTTATCCTTCGGCATGGAGAAGATCTGTTCGGTCTCTCCGTATTCTACTACCTCTCCTAACAGGAAAAATGCGGTTTTGTCGGAAATTCTGGCTGCCTGCTGCATATTGTGTGTTACCATGACAATAGTATAATCTTTTTTCAGTTCTACCGCAAGATCTTCGATTTTGGAAGTAGAAATCGGATCCAGTGCTGAGGTTGGTTCGTCCATCAGAAGAACCTCCGGCTGTACGGCAAGGGCACGCGCAATGCAGAGACGCTGCTGCTGTCCGCCGGACATGCCAAGTGCGCTTTTCTTCAAACGGTCCTTCACCTCATCCCAGATTGCCGCCTGTCGAAGAGACTGCTCCACAATATCATCCAGCTTCGCTTTGGAACGGACACCATGGGTTCTGGGGCCATAGGCAATGTTGTCGTAAATGCTCATCGGGAACGGATTTGGTTTCTGAAATACCATGCCGACCCGTTTGCGGAGTCCGTTGACATCCATTTTTCCGCCATAGATGTTTTCTCCGTCCAACAGCATTTCACCGGTGATCCGACAGCCCGGAACGAGATCATTCATTCTGTTGATGGATTTTAACAGTGTCGATTTACCACAGCCGGAAGGTCCGATAAAAGCCGTCACCTCATTGGCATCAATGCTAAGATTGATATTTTTTAAGGCATGAAAGTCTCCGTAATAAAGATCCATATTGGATACATCTATTTTACTCATGTTTTTTCCTCGTCTCTCTTTTATTTCTTTGCAATTTTCTTCGCAATCATTCCGGAACAGCCGTTGATCAGAAGGACAATCAGCATCAGGATGACGCCGGTTGCATACATCTGATTCATATAAAGGCCTTCACTGGAAAGTGCATACATATGAACGGCAAGGGTACGGCCGGAATCCATAAGGCCTGCCACCTTTGCAATCGTTCCTGCTGTGAAAAGAAGCGCTGCCGTCTCTCCTACGACACGGCCTGTCGCAAGAATGACACCGGAAAGAATGCCGGAGACGGCAGATGGAAGAACAATTTTAAAAATCGTACGAAGCTTTCCGGCTCCCAGTCCAAAGCTTGCTTCCCGATAGGAATCCGGAACCGATTTTAAGGCTTCTTCTGCTGTTCGCATAATCAGCGGAAGAATCATGATGGCAAGGGTACAGGCACCGGACATCATCGAGTATCCCATTTTCAGGGTTTTCGTAAAAAACAGCATACCGAACAAACCGTAAACGATCGACGGAATACCGGAAAGGGTCTCTGCCGTAATCCGGATCAGGCCAACCAGTTTTCCGCGTTTGTTGGCATATTCAACCAGATAAATCGCCGAGAAAATGCCGAGGGGCGCAGCAAGCAGCAGGGAAAGTACTGTCATCGTAACAGTGTTGATGATCGCCGGAAGCATCGTAACATTCTCTGTATTATAGGTCCATGCAAACTGCTCCAGTGTCAGGTTTTTCACACCGTGGATCAGAATAAATCCAACCAGAAAAACCAGAACGGCAAGTGCAAGAATGGCTGCTCCCCAGGTAATTCCGGTCAGCACGGAGGAAAAAACACTTTTGTGATACGTAACCTTTGTTCTTTCTTTTTCTTTTGTATTTATTTTTACAGCTTCCATTGTATTTACAGCTCCATTTCCTTTAATCACCATAATGTACCCTCCGGTTCAGCATAGACACCGATAAATTGATCAGCAGGATAAAGACAAACAGCACAACACCCGTTGCAATCAGCGCTTCCCGGTGAAGTCCGGATGCATATCCCATCTCCAGTACAATATTGGCTGTCATGGTACGAAGGCCTTCTGTGATTCCTTTTGGCATACGAGGCTGGTTTCCGGCAATCATAATCACTGCCATCGTCTCTCCGATGGCGCGTCCGATGCCAAGAACGATACCTGCCAGGATTCCGGATTTTGCCGCCGGAACAACTGCAAAGAAAACGCTCTGGGAATGCGTTGCACCAAGGCCAAGGCTTGCTTCATAGTAGGATTCCGGAACACTTGTAATGGCGGATTCTGTTACACCGACCACGGTCGGAAGAATCATAACGGCCAGAAGAATAGATGCCGTCAGCATTGTGTTTCCGTTTTTGCCGGTCAGCTGTGCCATCAACGGGACGATCACAACCAGTCCGAAAAATCCATATACGATAGACGGAATACCGGCCATCAGGTTAATACCTGATTTGCAGATGCCGTAAAACTTTTTCGGACAGTAACGGGAAAGAAACACCGAAGTAAGAATGGCAACCGGCACACCCATCAGGATTGCAAGGCCGGTCACGCAGATACTGCCGACAATCATCGGCAGGATACCGAAAATGTTGTTTCCCGGTTTCCACACGGTACCGGTCAAAAATTTCAGCGGTCCGATTTTAAAAATGGCAGGAACACCATTCATGAACAGGAAAATGCAGATCAGTGCAACAGCCAGTACGGAGCAGCACGCCGCAATCAGGAATACAAGTTTCATGATCGTTTCTCTTAGTTTCATAAGATAAATCCTTTCATTTCATTGTTTCGCGGAGCGTGTTTGAAAAAGACTTTCGTTTTTTTCTTACGAACTGCTTTTTCAAGCACGTTCCGAAAGACAGCTTCTTTTTCTGAACATTTTCGGATACGGAAGTAAGAGCGATTTTCCATTGTTCGCCCTTACTTCTTTTTCCATTGCTTTATACATTCTTTATTTTACATCTGCCCAGTCGGTTGTGTCGCCAACATAGATGCTCTTTACCTGATCGCTGGTCAGCCCGTCGGTCGGGTTCTCTTTGTTTACGATGACAGCAATACCGTCGGTTGCGATTACGGTTGCGGTAAGCCCTGAGGATTTCTCCTCATCCTTTAAGTCACGGGATGCCATACCGATGTCGCAGAGACCGTCGCTTGCGGAAGTGATACCTGTTGTGGAATCGCTCTGCTGTACTTCGATGTTAGCGTTTGAATTTACTTTTGTATAAGCCTCTTTTAATTTTTCCATCAGTGGTGTTACAGAGGAAGATCCTGCTACCACAACCTTTTCACCGCTGCAGTTTCCTTCGTAGGCTTTGGTATCTTTGATTGCAATATATCCGTCATCTGAAACAACCTGCTGTCCGTCGGTGCTTAAGATGTAGTCCATGAAATCCTGCGCATCTGCGGAAAGACCGTCTTTTGTTACAATGTTGAACGGACGGCTTACTTTATAGGAACCGTTTTCTACGTTCTCTGCGCTTGCCTCTGCTCCGTCGATTTTCAGTGCTTTGACTTCATCATTTAAGGATCCAAGGGAGATATAACCGATTGCGTGCTGGTTACCTGCCACTGTGCTCATCATAACGGAAGTATTGTTGGTGATCTGTGCATCAACGGTGGTATTATCCACTTTCTCACCTGCATCGTTTTTCTCTTCTACACCGAACAGCTCGATGAATGCACCTCTGGTACCGGAACCATCCTCACGGGAGATCACGCTGATCTGTCCGGAAAAATCTCCGCCTGCTGCGGTGCTGTCACCGTCTGTGCTGCCATCTGCCTCTGTTGCAGAAGCCTCTTTTGTAGTGTCTGCTGCGGAAGAACTGCTGCTGTCGCTGCTTCCACATCCTGCAAGCATTCCTGCAGCCATCATTGCGGTTAAGGTGATTGCAATTACTTTTCTCTTCATAATATTCTTTTCTCCTCTTTTCACACGGGATTTTTGTGATTTCTATTTTGTAAAATCGCAATCCCGACGTTTTTTACATTTCGTTTTTACAGGTTTCATCATAACAACGGCGTGTAAAATGCAAAATCTCAGAGATGTTAAGTTTATGTAAAACAACAACGGGTGTTTTTTCGGATTTGTGCAGATCCTGGACGGAGTATTTTTTGTATATCAGGAAAACACTTTCCTGATATACAAAAAAGAGAGGCCTCTCAACCTCTCTCACAAATCATCTCTTTATCTGAAGCAAACACATAAGGACTACGCCCAGAATCAGACCACCGAGAAAACAGACAATATATCCAAGAACCACCTTTCGATTTCCCCTTTCACAGCTTGTCTTCCTGATGTCATTATATGAAGCTTTCTGCGAAAATATTCCTTCTAATCTTCAAGTGTTCCCCTTGCCCAACGAATCAGCCATAGAATACTCCAGGTCAGCAACACTCCCATGATCACACCGACAATATTGATTCCTGCTTCATCCCACTGACAGTGTCTTCCTACGATCAGAACCTTGTGTGCCTCATCTGCAATTGCCAGGATCGTACAAAGTCCGAATACCGCACACGCCGCTTTCCAGGCTTTCATCACATTCTTCATTGCCAGAACCAATAATCCTGATTCTATGAAATAAACGATAAAGTGTGCCCATTTTCTCAGATACATATGCACATAATCCACACTGTCCTGTGGAAAAAAGTGCTGTTGGATCCATTCTGCCATCGGCAGACTGGTTGCCGCTGTCTGTGGTCCATTCTGGCTTGACAAAACCAGAAGAAGGATAAGCCAAATGATTGCCGGAAAAAATGAGATCATCGTCAATTTCCTGTTCTTCTCTCTATTCGTTTTCTTATTGCTCTTCAAAAATCTACTCCTAACTGATATACTGCTTTCTTTTTCGCTCATTATACCATGTAGAAATTCTTTGTCAAATTTCATTTCTTATCTTACTTATACGTTAAACAAGTAATTCGCAATCCCATACATCTACGCCACTGTCCTGGAACACGCCATGCAGACGTTCATGCAGCTGCTCCTTTGTCACATCTTTCTTTAGAATCACCTGAATGAATCCGCCTCCACCGGCTCCTGATATAAACTTCCCATCGATCAGGTCTTCACATACAAGAAGGATCTGATCGATACAGGTATTGGTTGTACCGGCATCCAACATACAGGATAATTTCCAATGTTGGTTTAAAAGCTCAGCAAATTCGTCAATATCTCCCTGCTCCAGTGCAAAACGCATTAACACGGCGATCGCCTTCATCTCCTTTAATGCCTTCAATGATTCTGGTCTGCTTCCGATATAGCCACCAACCACATCACGCAGCAGATTTCTTGCGAGACGCCTCTGACCAG
>OGRK01001166.1_pt1 | contig 18339 bp, 15 predicted proteins | sample 1553471 | NCBI WGS metagenome assembly OGRK01 (sample SAMEA2580080, study PRJEB22360) | human gut metagenome | biome: human gut; feature: human-associated habitat; material: faeces | place: Denmark | collected 2008/2010
TCGCGGCGGCGGCAAGAAGCCGTGGCGTCAGAAGGGCACCGGCCGTGCCCGTCAGGGTACCATCCGCGCTCCCCAGTGGGTCGGCGGCGGTACCGTGTTCGGCCCCCACACCCGCAGCTACGACCAGAAGGTCAACAAGAAGGAGATCAAGCTGGCCATGCGCTCGGCTCTCTCCGCCAAGCTGGCCGACGGCGAGCTGTTCATTGTGAAGGACATGGACTTCGAGAAGCCCTGCACCAAGGACGCCGTGGCGCTCATCAAGGCGCTCGGCCTTGAGGGCAAGCGCATCTGCGTGGTCATCGGCAACGAGGACATCGAGGCCTTCCTCTCCTTCCGCAACATCCCCGAGGTGAACATTCTGCCGGTGGGCGATATCAACACCTACGAGCTGGTCGACAACAAGGCCCTCGTTATCGCCGAGCCGTGCCTGGCCCGCATTGAGGAGGTGCTTGCATAATGGAGAAGGATCCCCGCGACGTCATCATCCGCCCCGTCATCACGGAGCACAGCTACGACGCTATGGAGAACAACGTCTACACCTTCGAGGTGGCCAAGGACGCCAACAAGGTTGAGATTCGCCAGGCCATCGAGGCTATCTTCAACGTGAAGGTGGTCAAGGTGAACACCCTGAACGTGAAGTCGAAGCCGAAGCGCGTCCGCTACCAGGAGGGTCGCACCCGCACCTGGAAGAAGGCCATGGTCACCCTGGCCGAGGGCGAGACCATCGAGATCTTCGCTTCCTAGCTTCAAGCGCTCATCGCGTCAAGGGCCGAAAGCCCGAGAAACTAAGGCCGGCTCCCGCAAGGGGCCGGCCTTTTTTGCTGCAATTGCGGCTCGATCTGCTTCAGCGGGACTGGCCTGTGAGCTCACTGGAAGCACTTCGACTTCTCGCTAGCTTTGGCATGGCTGCATGCAAGGAGGCATCTGAAAGCAGACGAGGCCTTGGATGCAAAAAGCACTAATTTCGGAAATAGATGGAAGTTTCGAGCGCCGAGAGCGCTGGATTCGGAAATAGATGCGAGTTTCGAGCACGAAAGAGCTGCATTGTGCCTAAAATGACGCTCTAAACTCGTAACTGTTTCCGGGGAGGGTCGCTTCAGCGCTCTAAACTCCCATCTATTTCCGAAAGATGCTGCTTTGCCGCTCAAAACTCCTGTCTATTTCCGGGGGGGGGTGTCTCAAGAGTCTGAGAACCAAGGGGATATGAGAAGGCCCCGCAAACACGAGGGCTTGCGAGGCCGATGAGGTTTCCGCATCCAGGGTGTCGCGGGCGATGGCCTGGATGCGGGCGATGACGGCCTAGGCACAGGCCATCTGGACGAGCGTCTCCAGGGAGACGCCCTCGACTTCGGCGTTGGCGATGGCGCCGCCGCCGGCAACGAGCGCCTCTCCCTCGTCGGGAAGATAGACCATGGCGGCCGATCCACCCACAGCGAGCTGCGCGTTGGCGACAAAGTCGATCGTCACCGTGTTGGTGATGGAGCCGGCCATCGGATTGGTGGTGCGAATCTCCTCCACGGCCTTGACCATATGTTGCTTAAGCTGTTCCGAATCAATCACTGCACATGCCTCCTTGGCATAGAAAAGGGGCGCTGTGCATAGACAGCGCCCCTGTAAAGGCGGCATGCTCCCTACGCCAGCATTAACTGACAGGTTCAAAGGATTGGGCCCCATGCCCTCTCAGCCTTGTGGTTTGCACCGCCGGCACTCCCGCATCGAATCTGTTGTTCCCTATACTAGCGCACCTGCCAAAAAGGGACAGGTTTATTTCGGCAGGTAACAACTGGGACTTTGCGTTTTCCCAGATGAAACCTGCCGAAATAAACCTGTCCCTTTTTGGCAGGTCGGTACAATAGATGGGATTAAGAATGACCGAGGGGACTCTATGATCAAACTTGTGCTGACCGATATGGACGATACACTGATTCCAGCCGGGCATGACGGCGCCAGCGACTACGCCATTGAGGGTATTCATGCCATGCAGGCGGCGGGTTTGCACTTTGGGCCGGTTTCGGGTCGTCAGCCGTCCGCGATGGGCTGGATGTTCAAAAACCGTTCCGGGTGTTATTCGACCGGTGCGTTCTGTAACGGCCAGGTGATGTTTGTTGACGGCGAAGTAGTCGCCTCGCGCGCAATCGACAACGATGCTCTGATGCGTTTGGCCGACTATCTGGAGCAAGAGACCGACGATACATTTCTAAAAGTCTACAGCCTGGGCGATGACTTTTGGGGCAACGATGCCCATTGTGTGACGAGTGACCCCGAGCGCGTTCGTCGCGCCATGGAGTCGGGCGGCAACGCGTGGCTCAAAGGCGAAGAGGCCCCATGTCGTCCCGTCGTCGATGACGCGTCGGTGTTTAAGGCGAATATCTGGAGTGCCCGTTCGCGTGAGGAGCTCGCGGAGCTACGTGAGCGCGTTGCCGCTGAGGTGCCGGAGCTCTCGCTTGTGTTTCCCAACAACCGCGTGCGCCTGTTTGACATCCTTCCGGCTGGTTGGGACAAGGGCTGCGCTGCGCTGGAGCTGGCGCGCGCTTTGGGCCTGACGTCCGATGAAGTGGCCGTATTTGGCGATTCCGATAACGATCTGCCCATGATCGATGCCGTTCCCAACTCCGTTGCAGTCGCCAATGCCAACGAGGCCGTCACGGCTGCCGCGCGCTGGCATATCGGCGCTGCGGCAGACGATGCGGTTGCCGGGGCTCTGCATCAGATTGCCGCCTGCGCCGCGACGGGGGAGATGCCGCCGTTTATGCGTCAGGTGAGCACGACTGGTTTCGACGTCACGAACGTCTAGGGAGAAAGCTATGAAGCTTCAGCAGCTCAAGTATGTCGTCAAAGTTGCCGAATGCGGCAGCATCACCGAGGCCTCGCGCCGGCTCTTTGTGTCGCAGCCTTCGATTACCGCATCGATTCGCGATCTCGAAAACGAGATGGGCGTGCATATCTTTGAGCGCACTAACAAGGGCGTCGTTGTGTCCGAGGAAGGCGAGACCTTCTTGGGCTATGCGCGCCAGGTACTCGATCAGGCCGACCTGCTCGAGGGCAAGTACAAGGGCGCATCCGAGCAGGTGCCGCACTTTAGTGTGAGCTGCCAGCATTATTCCTTTGCCGTTAACGCGTTTGTCGACGTGATTCGCGAGTTCGATGCCGCGCGTTACGACTTTACCCTGCGCGAGGAGCAAACCCACGAGATTATCGAGGACGTCGCGCACATGAAAAGCGAGCTCGGCATCCTGTATCTGTCGGAGCACAATCGCGAGGTCATCGAGCGCATGCTGGCGGCCAACGAGCTCGTGTTCGAAGGGCTCTTTTGCGCCGCGCCGCACGTTTTTGTGTGTGCAGACCATCCGCTGGCTGGCCGCTCCAGCGTGACGCTCGAGGACTTGGAAGACTACCCGTTCCTGTCCTATGAGCAGGGCAGCTATAACTCGTTTTATTATTCCGAGGAACTGACCTCGACCTTTGAGCGTCGTAAGAATATCCGCGTGCGCGACCGTGCGACGTTGTTCAACCTGGTCATGGGCCTCAACGGCTACACGGTGTGTTCGGGCGTGATCAGCCACGAGCTCAACGGCCCCGGTATTATCTCGATTCCGCTCGATGTAGACGAGTACATGGAGATCGGCATCATCACGCGCAAAAATACGACGCTAACGCGCTATGGGCAGGCCTATATCGACGCGATTCGTCAGCACATCTAGGCTGCCGTGTTCCGCGCGGAGTCAAATCTCTTTATTGCGGCCCAAACTGATATAGGAAGCATCTATATCAAACTGTTATAAACATATATTTTACGATGGCCATATGAGCGCTCATACTCTGTCCCAGTAAAGCAACCAATGCAAAGGGAGATATCTATGAGCACTTCGATTCAACCGAACGCGCCGTTTCGCGCCGATATCGTCGGCAGCTTTCTTCGTCCGCAGACCGTAAAAGACGCCCGCGCTGCCTATGTGGCAGGCACGCTTGATGCCGAGGGGCTTAAGGCCGTCGAGGACGATGCCATTCGCGATTTGGTGGCAAAGCAGAAGGCCGCTGGCCTGCAGGTGATTACCGATGGCGAGTTTCGCCGCAGTTACTGGCACCTCGACTTTATGTGGGGACTCAGCGGCATTGAGCGTCGTACCTCGCGCACGGGCTATATGTTCCACGATGAGGAGACTACCGCCGACACCGCCGTGGTAACCGGTCCCATCAGCGGCGAGAACCATCCGTTCGTCGAGCACTTTAAGTTTGTCAAGGCGCTTGAGGGAGAGGGCCAGGTCGCGCGGCAAACCATTCCGGCGCCGATCCAGACGTTCTCCGAAGTTACGCTCGACCGCTGCGACGGCCAGCAGGAGAGTCTACGTGCCGTTTATAAGACCGACGAAGAACTTGCCGATGCCATCGCTGCAGCATATCGCACCGTGATTGCCGACCTGTATGCCGCAGGCTGCCGCAACATCCAATTTGATGATTGCACCTGGGGCATCTATTGCGATACCGACTTTGTGTCCAAGACTGGCATGAGCCCGGTTGACCTGCAAAAGGTGAGCGAGCTGGGCGTGGCGCTCAACAATGCCGCCATCGCGGACAAGCCCGACGATCTGGTCATCTACACGCATGTATGCCGCGGCAACTACCACTCCACCTACGCTTTTGAGGGTGGCTACGACCCCATCGCGCCGTACCTGTTTGCGCATGAGGATGTCGATGCGTTCTATTTGGAGTTCGACACGCCGCGCGCCGGTGGTTTTGAGCCGCTCAAGTACGTTGCTCCCGGCAAGAAGGTCGTGCTGGGCTTGGTGACTACCAAGACGGCAGAGCTCGAGAACGAGGACGCTATTGTCGAGCGCATCCGCGAGGCGGCAAAGTACGTGCCGCTCGAGAACCTGTATCTGTCTCCGCAGTGTGGCTTTGCCAGCTGCGAGATTGGCAACAAGCTGACCGAGGACGAGCAGTGGGCAAAGATCGCGCTGGTCAGGAGCATTGCCGAGCGCGTTTGGAAGTAACGCTACCGTTCGCAGGTGACGGCGCGTGCGAGACATAGCGTATCGCGTACAATGGTTCGGATCGTATCGTTCGGGCAGGTTATCCGATATGTCCGATCGCCCTTCCATTCGAAAGGACATCCATGTCCCAGTCTTCGATGCCCGCCGTCACCGATGCCATCTACGATGCGTCATCGCTCGGCCGCCCGCGCATGTTTTTGCTCGGCCTGCAGCACCTGTTTGCCATGTTTGGCGCCACCGTGCTGGTGCCCGTGCTCACCGGTCTCTCGGTTTCGGCAACACTATTGTTTGCCGGCTTGGGCACCCTGCTGTTCCACTTCCTGTCGCGCGGTAAGGTGCCCGCGTTCCTGGGCTCGTCGTTTGCCTTTATCGCGGGCTATGCCGCCATTGCACCCAACGGCGAGGCCGAGCTTTTGCCCTACGCTTGCTTGGGCGTTGCCTGCGCCGGCCTGCTCTATCCGGTGCTGGCAGCGCTGTTCCGCGCATTTGGCGCCAAGCGCGTCATGCGCTTCTTTCCGCCGGTGGTGACCGGTCCCATTGTCATTTCCATCGGCCTGATCCTGGCGAGCTCTGCCATTGCCAACTGCCAGACCAACTGGCTTGTTGCCGTGGTTGCCGTGGCCGTGATCGTCATCTGCAACATCTGGGGCCGCGGCATGGTCAAGATCGTGCCGATTCTGCTGGGCGTTGTGGTGAGCTATGCCGTTGCGACTGCGCTGGGCGAGGTCGATTTTTCGGGCGTCGCAGCCGCTCCCTGGGTTGGCTTGCCCGTCGTGTGGGACAACACCGTGTTTGCGCTCTTTGGGCCGCAGTTCGATAGCGGCCTCGCCACGACGGCCATCATTACCATCATGCCGCTGGCCTTTGCGACCATGATCGAGCATATCGGTGACATCTCTGCTATCGGTTCGACTTGCGAGCGCAACTACATTGCCGATCCCGGTCTGCATCGCACGCTGCTCGGCGATGGTCTTGCCACGATTCTGGCTTCGCTCTTTGGCGCTCCGGCCAACACCACGTATGGTGAGAACACCGGCGTGCTTGCCCTGACGCGTGTGTTTGACCCGCGCGTGATTCGCATTGCCGCGTGCTGCGCCATCGTGCTTTCGTTCTGCCCCAAGTTCGCGGCTGTCATTGCGGCCATGCCGGCGTGTGTAATCGGCGGCGTGTCGCTCGTACTCTATGGCATGATCAGTGCCGTGGGCGTTCGCAACCTTATCGAAAACCAGGTCGATTTCCAGAACAACCGCAATGTGCTGGTGGCGGCTCTGGTGCTCGTGCTTTCGCTTGGCATTGCGTACAGCACCGCCGGTGCCATCGTGCTGGAGCTGGGCGGCGTGACGATTTCGCTTTCGGGCCTTGCCGTGGGTTCTCTGGTGGGCATTGTGCTCAATGCCATCCTACCGGGTAATGACTTTGAGTTTGATGTCTCCGAGCTTGAGGAAGCTGCTGAGTAACAGCTGCATTCAGCTAAAACAAGATATGGTGCCCATGCGTATATGCGCGTGGGCACCATTTTTAATGCGTCAGTATCCAGTGGATGCCGCGGGCCATGCGCAAGTCGGTTTGGGCAAAGTGATTGCCGGGGTTGAGCTCCAGCGTTGTTGGAATGCCGTGCTCGACGAGCAACGCTTCCATCGCGCGTGTGTCGTCGAGTACATGTCGCATCATGCGGTTGGGCGTCTTGGTCTCTTTTTTGCCGAGTGACAGGTAGGCGGCGTCGGGCGTGCTCGGCATCGTGTGCTCGTGCGCATAGTCGATAAAGCCAGGAAACCACAGGGACCCCGATGCGCTTGCGGCGCGGTCAAAGGCATCGGTTTGCCAGAGGGCCCAAAGCGAAAAGAGGCCCGCCAGCGAGTAGCCAGCAATGCCGCGCCAGGTGGGCGGCTGAGGAAGCGACGACTCGACCTGGGGGATTATCTGATTCAGCAGCTCATCAAGAAAACCGGCAGCTTGGCCGCCGAAAGGCTCGGCATCGCGTACGGTCCCGTCGCATACCCAGGGGCTCAGCTCGCGATTCCAATCGAGCCCGCCAATGGCGACAAGGGTAAGCGGTGGGCAGTCGAGCTCTTGGCAGCACTCGTAGACTTCACTGCCGTCTCCCATGACCACGGGGAGGTAGATGACAGGTGCGCTTTCCGTATGATTCGGATAAACGGTTATCTGCTTTTGGCACGCTTCCATGACGGGCTTCCCTCGACGTTGTGATATCGACAGCTCCAATTGTCGCATGTCGATGCATACGCTCCGCCGAAAAGAAAAGCGCGGGGCCGCATGGCGACTCCGCGCTTTGGTGTTCTACTTTGGCAGCTTTGCCGCTACGCTACAAAGAAGTAGACGAGGAAGGCGAGAGCTGCGATCCACATGAGCGGCTTGATCTTGGAGGCCTCGCCCTTAAAGAGCGCGACGATCACGTAGGCGATAAAGCCCAGGCCAATGCCGGCAGAGATGGAGTAGGTGAAGGGCACGCCGGCGACAATCATGAACGCCGGGAAACCCTGCGACACGTCGGACCAGTCGATCTCGGAGGCCTCGCTCATCATGAGGTAGCCGACGTAGACCAGAGCACCGCAGGTGGCGGCGCTGGAAACGATGGTGACGATGGGGGAGAAGAACGCGGCGAGAATGAACAGCACGCCGGTGGTGACGGAGGTGAGGCCCGTGCGGCCACCGTCGGCGGCGCCGGAAGTGGACTCGACGAAGGTGGTGATGGAGGAGACGCCCATGAAACCGCCCACAGCGGCGGCGGCGGAGTCGACGATCAGGATCTCCTTGATATTCTCGACGTTGCCGTCGTCGGTGAGGAACTCGCCCTGCTTGGCCACGGCCATCGCGGTGCCCATGGTGTCGAAGAAGTCACTCATGAGCAGCGAGAACGAGATGACGAGGAGCGTGGGGTCGGTAAGGACCTTGACGATGGCGGGCACGCCGCCGGCGTCGGCGATGGGGCCACCGATGCTCGAGAAGTCGAGCGGGGCGATGATACCGGTCGGAGCATGGGTCACACCTAGGGGGATACCGGCGATGACGGCGACGACGATGCCGATGAGCAGCGAGCCGGGGACGTTGCGGCAGGCGAGGGCGACTGTCACCAGGATGGAGATGATGCCGACGATGAAGGTGGGGGAGGTGATGTCGCCCAGACCGACGAGTGTACCGGCGCCAGCGGTGATAATGCCGGCATCGCACAGGCCAATCATGGCGATGAACAGGCCCAGACCCACCGAGATGGCGTGACGCAGGACAACCGGGATGGCGTCCATGATGGCCTCGCGCAGGCCACAAAGCACGAGCAGCAAGATGACGATACCCTCGAGGAAGATGACGCTCATGGCACCGCCGCAGACGGTGGTGGTGATTCCAGCGATCATCGCGTTGACGCCTAAGCCCGACGCGCAGGCGAGCGGGCGGTTGGCGAAGATGCCCATGCAGATGGTCATGATGCCGGCGCCCAGGCAGGTGGCGCAGGCGAGCGCTCCCGCATCGATGCCAGCGCCCGAGAGCACCGCGGGGTTGACGGCGATGATGTAGGCCATCGCCAGGAATGTTGTCAGTCCAGCGCGGAGTTCGGTCCCGATTGTGGACTTGCGCTCGCTGACGTGAAATAGTTCGTCCATGCATACCCTTTCCTTGCTCGGCCCCGAGTTTAGGCCGATTGACACGAACTCACCCACTATAGCCCCTTTACGACGCTGTTATTCCTCGCATGTTGATGTTCGGCGCTTTGTAGCAGACGGACGGTATTTTTCGCATGAAAATGTGTGGGTACCGTATACTTAAGCGGTTACAACGACCCCTATGGAGGAACGTATGATTAAAGAGCTTTGCCACGACGAGGCTATCCTGTCCCAGCGTTGCGAGGTTGCGACCGTCGAGGACGAGTCGGTTGCTCAGGACCTGATCGATACCATCAAGTCGCTCGATGATGCCGGCTGCTTGGCCGCCAACCAGATTGGCGTTACCAAGAAGGTCTGCGTCTATCTGGACGACGCCGGCGAGCCCCACGTGCTCTATAACCCCCGTCTGGTGTTTGGCTTGGGCGCCAGCAAGATGGAGGAGAGCTGCCTGACGCACGAGGAGGTCACCAAGTCCACGCGCTACATCAAGTGCAAGGTTGCCTTTGACCAGATCGTCGACGGCAAGATGAAGGAGTGCCGCCGCGACTACGCGGGCTTTGAGGCACAGATGATCCAGCATATGATCGATCACTGCCAAGGCAAACTTGTCTAGGGTGACTACAGCACCGCACTTCGTCTCTTTTGGTCCGGGCGTGACATTGTTGTCATGTCCGGGCTTTTGTGTTTAGCGCCTTTTTGTTTGGTGACAATAACCTTAGCAGGAACGTAAAGCAAGGAGGCGCTATGTGTACGAGCATTCGATTTACCGATGATTCTGGCCACATGTATCTAGGCCGCAACCTCGACTGGAGCTTTGACTACGGCCAACAGGTTCGCGTGATGCCGCGCGGGTTCCACATTCCGTATTCGTTTATCGACGACGCGACAGCGGCACACGCGGTGATCGGTATGTGCATCGATTACAAGAACTATCCCATGTTTTTCGATTGCGGCAACGATGCGGGTCTGGCTGTGGCGGGACTCAATTTTCCAGGCTATGCCGAGTATGCCGAGGGCCCTGTCGACGGCAAGAACAATATCGCGGCCTATGAGTTTCCCCTGTGGGTGACAGCGACGTTCTCGACGGTCGATGAGGTCGAGGCCGCGCTGCGCGACACGGTGATTGTCGCCAAATCTGCCGGAGAGGGGCTGGGCGTGTCGCTGCTCCATTGGATTATCGGCGACAGCCAGCGCAGCATCGTGGTCGAGATGATGGCTGACGGCCTGCATGTATACGACAATCCGGTCGACACCCTTGCCAATCAGCCGACTTTCCCGTGGCACATGGAAAACCTGCGCACCTATATCACGGCCACAAGCGATTTTCCGCAGACGGCGACATGGCGTGGCGCCGAGCTTAAGCCCTATGGAGCCGGTGCCGGCATGCGCGGCATTCCGGGCGATTGCTATTCGCCGAGCCGTTTTGTAAAGGCGGCGTACCTCAATGCCAATTACCCGCAAAAGGAGAGCGAGACCGAAAACGTCGTTCGCATGTTCCGCTCGCTCGAGGGCGTGGTGATGATTGAGGGGGCGTCCAGGATGGGCGATGGCAAGTTCGAGAAGACTATCTACACCGGATGTTTTAGCGCGCGCACGGGCAATTATTACTACGCGATGTATGGGGATCCGTCGATTCGCTACGTGAGCCTGATGGATGCCGAGGGCGCGAGCCCCGATAGGCTCGTGGTTCCCGAGCCGCGCCGTTCGTAGCCGTTAGCTTTACTGCAATGCAAAGCGGCCCCGCATCTCCCATGAGATGCGGGGTCGCTATCGTCGATGGGTGACGTCGCTAGAAGTTGGCGTCGTTGAGTTGTTCGTTCTCGAGGCCGTCGAGCTGTTGCTGTTCGGGCGTATCGGCGACGCTCTCGAGCAACTCGGTGGGATCGACGTTCATGTCCTTACCGGCTTCGTTGCCGTTGACCAAGTCGTCCGAGAAGATGTCGACTTCCATTTCCTCGGCCTCTTCGATCTGAACCTCGAGCGGCACCTGGGTGCGCACGAGCTTAACGGCCGGGCGCATGCGGGCAAACAGCGGTACGTACTCAATGATGATGGCCGAGTTCTCGAGACCGTACCAGCGTGCCGGGCTTCCGCAGGCGCGGCGGACGGCGTACTTGATGGCCATCACGCGGTGGTCATTGCGGTTGATGTCCGTTTCGGGGGCAAGCATCTTGCGCAGCATGCAAAAGCGGAAGTCACCTACGTTGCCGCGCGTCTCGTAGATGGAGTAGGTGTGATGTTGCGGCGGCAGCTCGCCCGATGCCATCAAGTCGCCGACGATCTGACGCAGATAGGCGTTGACGCGCTGGTTGACCTTAAAGCCCAGGTCCAGGCGCACGCGGAACAAAAAGTCCGTGCCAAAGGTCTCGACGGAATACTCGTGCGTATAGGGTTCGTCGGTAACGTGCACGTTGATGAACCAATATGCCTTGGCGCGCTTGGGGTGCTTGTCCAGGATGGAATAGAGCACGTCGCGGTCGAGTGTGAGCGGATCGGGGCTGTTGGTGAGGAACACCAGATTGTCGGCGAGCACGGGGTAGGTCTCGTCGTTGCGCAGGCGGTTGAGCTGATCGATGTACTTGGAGACGGGCAGCAGGATCGTCTGCGTGCGCTCGATGGCGGTGCCGCGGCGCCACACATACATAAGGCCAAACAGCAGCGCGGCCAGGAAGATCATGACGTAGCCGCCGTCAAAGAACATGGTGAGGCACGAGGCGAAGAAGCACAGCTCAATGGCACCAAAGAGCAGGGCGAAGACGCAGGCACCCAGCCTGTGCTTGAGGATGCCGGCGATGTAGCTCGTCAAAAGCGTCGTGGTCATGAGCATGGTCACGGTAATGGCGAGGCCGTAGGCGCTCTCCATGCGCTCGGAGTTTTGGAACAGCAGCACGATGAAGATGCAGCCGACCCACATGATGTTGTTGACGAGCGGAATATAGAGCTGCCCCTTGGTGTCGCTGGGGTAGTGGATGCGCAGATGCGGCATAAGGTTGAGACGCGTTGCCTCGGATACCAGCGAGAACGAGCCGGTGATGAGCGCCTGCGAGGCAATGATGGCCGCCACGGCCGAAAGCACGATGGCAAAGGGGCGCAGGGGCTCGGGAAGCATCATATAGAACGGGTTGACGATATCCATCGCGAGCATCTGGGGATTGGAATTGTTGGCGAGCAGCCAAGCGCCCTGACCCAGATAGTTAAGGATGAGGGCCGCCTTTACGAACGGCCAGGATGCGTAAATGTTAGCCTTGCCCACGTGACCCATGTCCGAATAGAGCGCCTCGGCGCCGGTCGTCGACAGGAAGACGAAGCCGAGCACCATAATACCCGAGTGGTTGATGGGCGAGAACAGGAACATGATGCCACGGATGGGGTTGAGCGCGCGCAGGATGGACAAGTTGCCGAGCATGTTGAACAGGCCGGCGCCAGCCAAGAACAGGAACCACAGCGTCATAAGCGGGCCGAACAGCTTGCCGATTGACGAGGTGCCGGCGCGCTGCATGGCAAACAGGCCGCAGATAATGATGATGGTGATGATGATTACGTTGGTCTGGCCGTCACCCAAAAGCGCATGGCCCCACTCGATAGTGCGCAAGCCCTCGATGGCCGTGGTAACCGTGACGGCGGGGGTGAGGATGCCGTCAGCGAGCAGCGCCGCGCCGCCGATCATGGCGGGGAGAATCAGCCATGGCGCCACCTTGCGCACGAGACTGAACAGGGCGAAGATGCCGCCTTCGTTGTGGTTGTCGGCCTTCATGGCGATTACCACGTACTTGACCGTGGTCACGAGCGTCATGGTCCAGATGACGAGCGAAAGCGCGCCCAGGATCATGTCCTCGCTGACGGTACCGATGCCGCCGTTGTTGGCGACGATTGATTTCATGGTGTACATGGGGCTCGTGCCGATGTCGCCATAGACGACGCCGAGCGTTACGAGCAGCATGCCAGCGGAGAGGGGGATGGCTCCGTGCCCGCCTTGCCCGCGCTGGTCTTGGAGGTTTGCCTCCAGTTTGTTGTGTGCCACGAGGACTCCCTTAGACATCCGGTTATCTGTCTAGGACAAAAAACTTTATGCCGTCTTTATACATACAAGAGCAGTTTGGCACATCGGGTTATTTTAGACAATAATCCTCAGCTGGGGATTATTTATCTATGCAGGTAGCATTTCAAAGCAGGGCTTTTAAGCACGTGCTGTCTGGGCGATGCCAGCCTTGGCGTTTGCGCGTTTGCCGGCGAGTTCGCAAAAAATCGCGCCGCCGATGATAAGCGCGGCGCCCATCAGGCGGACCGGTGTTATGGCTTCACCCAAAAGGGCGGCCGAGAACACGACCGCCCGAGAACTCCGAGGTAGCCGACGACAGCGACGGTCTGGACGGGCAGCTTGGCGACGGCGCTAAAGTAGAGCAGGCAACCGATGCCGGTGTTGACGACGCCGAGCATAGCGACGGCGCGCCAATCAATACTGGCGGCGATACCGGCGGACAGGAATGAGGGAGCGCCCTGCGTGATGAGCGTGAGGACCAGTGCGGTCACAAAGGCGGCGCACACCTGGAGCGTGGAGTTCTCGAGGCCCTCGATGTGCGGCGCACCCTTGCTAGCGATGACCATCAATGCATAGCAGAAGGCCGAGGCGATTCCACAGACGATGCCCGCAATGGGCATATTGCCGCCTAGACCTTGCGCTGCAATGAGAAAAGCACCGCAGGCGACGGCGACAAAGCCGGCGATTTTGCCGCCGGTCAGCTTTTCGCCAAAGATGAGCGGGGAGAGCGCCATGACAATGATGGGGCCGCAGTAGTACAGCAGCGAGGATACGCCGACGCCGATCGTCTGGTAGGCGCGGAACAGAAAAATCCAGCTGGCGCCCAGCGCAGCTCCCGAGAGGAGGAGGGCCGCGGCTTCGCGGGGACGAGATGGCGCCTGCAACTTATGGTGTTGGGTAGTGGCGAGGATGGTTATAAGCGAGAGGGCTCCCAGAAAAGTGCGCAGCAGCACGATATCGGAGCTCGGCAGTGCGATAGCTGCGGCGATGATGCCGTTAGAGCCAAACAACAGTAATGCTGCTAAGTATGTAAACAGTCCGTTGTTCATGCGCTGACATCCCCTCTATATCCGAACATGTTCACTATGGGTGAACTGGCTTTAGAAGAAAAGCGAATATAATGCATGGAAAACATGACAAAAACTCATGCAAGGGTGGGGACGTGCCGTGGAGACCAATATCCAAAAGATGCAGGTGCTGCTGGAGACGGTGCGCGCCGGAAGCTTTACGCGTGCTGCCGAGCGCCTGAGCTATTCGCAGTCGGGCGTGAGCCGTATGGTGGCCGATCTTGAGGCCGACTGGGGTTTTAAGGTGCTCGACCGCAGTCGCGAGGGCGTGGCTCTTTCTGCCGACGGGCGGCAGGTCATGCCGGCTGTCGAGGCGCTCTGCGAGGAATTCACTCGCTTGCAGCGACGGGTGGATGAGATGCGTGGACTCATGCGCGGCAAAATCTGCATCGGTACGTTTTCGAGTGTGGCGACCCACGTGCTGCCGCCGGTGATTGCGCGCTTTCGCGCCGATCATCCGGACGTCTATTATGAGTTGCTGATGGGCGATTACTCAGAGATTGAACAATGGGTGGCGGAAGGTCGCTGCGACCTGGGCTTTATTCCGCGCGAGCCACGCGGCGCCGGCATGGCGTCGCGACCGTTGGTGCAAGACGAGCTGATGGCCGTGGTGCCAGCGGACTCCTCGCTTGCCACCGCGGAGGTCGTTTCCCTTGCCGATTTGGCCAACGAGCAGTTTATCCTGCTGGAACGCGGTAGCGACGACGAGATTACGCCGCTGTTTCGCCGCGCGGGTCTGGCGGTGCGCTCTAAGCTGTCGACCTGGGATGACTATGCGATTATGGCTATGGTCGAGGACGGCCTGGGCGTTAGCATTCTTCCCGCGCTCATCTTGCGTCGCTGTCAGTTCGATGTTGCCGTGCGTCCGCTCGAGGGACATCCTCATCGGCAGATCAATGCGATATATCGAACGGCCGATGTTTCGCTTGCCGCCGCCCGTTTCCTCGAATACCTCTAAACGTGTGCGCGTCATTGCCCACTTTGGGCAAATCTCAGAGTCTGGTGCATTTTCTTATGAAATTGAACTTTCGAATGAGGTGCCGCGTTATACTGCTGCCTAAATTGAACCTTGGTTCAATTCGTATTCTATAAATTGAACTTTGCCAGCAAGGAGGTTCTAGTGGCCCAAGAGACGTTTAGCGATCGCCTGCGACAGACTATGTCCGATCGCGACGTTCGCCAGTCGGACGTAATCCGCGCATCGGAGATGCTCGGCAAAAAACTCGGCAAGAGTCAGATGAGCCAATATGTGAGCGGCAAGACGATCCCGCGGCGCGATGTGGCTGAGCTGCTCGCCCGTATTTTGGAGGTCGATGTTACCTGGCTGCTTGCCGGCGACGCCGATCAAGGCGAGGCATCATCACCCCGCAACGATTCCAAGCCCGAACCCCATCCCTCAGCTCAAATTGCAAGGAGCACCACCATGCGTACTTTTTCTAAATCCACCAAGCTCGATAACGTCCTGTATGACGTGCGCGGTCCCGTCGTCGACGAGGCTGCCCGTATGGAGGACGAGGGCGAGCGCATCCTCAAGCTCAATATCGGCAACCCGGCGCCCTTCGGTTTCCGCACGCCCGACGAGGTCATCAAGGACATGCGCCAGCAGCTGCCCGACTGCGAAGGCTATTCCAACTCGCGCGGCTTGTTCTCCGCGCGCAAGGCGATCATGCAGTATTCGCAGATCAAGGGCCTGCCCAACGTTCAGATGGAGCATATCTACACGGGCAACGGCGTGTCCGAGCTCATTCAGCTTTCGATGAACGCGCTGCTCGACAATGGCGACGAGATTCTGATCCCCAGCCCTGACTATCCGCTCTGGACGGCGTGCGCAACCCTTGCCGGCGGTCATCCCGTACATTATTTGTGTGATGAGCAGGCGGATTGGTATCCCGACCTGGAGGATATGGAGTCCAAGATCACGAGCGCGACCAAAGCCCTCGTCATCATCAACCCTAACAACCCCACGGGTTCCGTCTATCCGCGTGAGGTGCTCGAGGGCATCGTTGAGGTTGCGCGCAGGCACCAGCTCATGATTTTTGCAGACGAGATTTACGACCGCCTGTGCATGGACGGCTATGAGCACGTCTCGATTGCCTCGCTCGCTCCCGATCTGCCCTGTGTCACCTTTAGCGGCCTTTCCAAGTCGCACATGATTGCGGGCTATCGTATTGGCTGGATGGTGCTTTCGGGCAACCAGCGCTGCATGAGCGACTTCATCATGGGTATCAACATGCTCTCCAACATGCGCCTGTGCTCCAACGTGCCGGCTCAGTCGATCGTTCAGACGGCACTCGGTGGTCATCAGTCCGTTAACGACTACATCCGTCCTGGCGGCCGTGTCTACGAGCAGCGCAACTTTGTGTATGAGGCGCTCAACAAGATTGACGGCATCTCGGTGGTTAAGCCGCGTGCAGCGTTCTACATCTTCCCCAAGATGGATGTGAAGAAGTTCAACATCACCGATGACGAGCAGTTCGCCCTTGACCTGCTGCACGAGAAGAAGATCCTGATCACGCGCGGCGGCGGCTTCAACTGGGCTGAGCCCGACCACTTCCGTATCGTGTACCTGCCGCGCATGGAAGTACTCAAAGAGTCCCTCGAAGACCTCGCCGACTTCTTTGACCATTACCGCCAGGCGTAACGGCAAAGGTAGCCTGTAATGAAACGGTCGGCCCGCAACGGATGCGGGCCGACCGTTTTCTGTCTAAGCCCGTGCTGTTAGCGCTTGTCTCGTTGAGCGGGCGAGGTTCGCGCGTGAGCGGCTAGTTCTATTCCAAAATGGAATACAATGGGCTTAAGCTGGAATTGATGTCCGGGTACCTGCTTTTCTAGAATGTTTTCAACAAGATGAAAGGCGGTTCCAACCAATGATTATCGATGCAAATTCCTACTGGTTCGACGAGCGCATCTTTCATGACGAGACGCTCTGCGAACAGTTTTTGGCCGAGGTACCCCGCGCCTATGACACCGAAGGCTATCTGACCATGAATTCCGCCGGCAAACGACAGATCGTGATCGAGATGCCCGCCGGTTCTCCGGGTCTTAACTACATTGAGGGCGACTACACCCTCGAGAAGCGCTTGGCCGATATGGATGAGGCGGGGGTCGACAAGGCGATCCTCAAGCTCCCCGGCTGTCACGAGTGGATGTCGCTCGAGATGTGCCGGCGTTTCAACGACGGTATGGCTGCTGACGCGAAGGCGTCAAGTGGCCGTCTGATTCCGCTTGTCGCTGTGCCGCCCTTTGGCACCAAAGCGAATTTGGAGGAGCTCGACCGCAGGCTCGACGATGGTTTTGCGGGTGTGCAGCTCTGCGCTCACTACGGCAAGCGCTATCTCGACGACCAGGTCTTCTCGAGCTTTTTCGAGCACCTGAACGAACGCCATGTCACCGTTTACGTGCACCATGTTCCCGTGCCGGTCGAGAACGAGTCGCTTCTCGCGTACGACAACCTTCGCCGCTCTTATGGCCGCTGCGTCGACCAAACTACGGCGATCGGCCGAGAGATCTTTGGTGATTTCTTTGAGCGCTACCCCAATATCAAGATGGTCCACTCCATGCTCGGCGGCGCATACTTTGCGTTCAAGGAGATGCTGCTGCCTCATGGCCCCAAGCGCCCTGATGCTTCTGGCCGTTTTCAGGTCGATACCGAGACCGTTTCCAGGCACCTCGAGAACAACATCTATTTCGACATGTCCCATGCTCAGCCTTGGGGCAAGACACTCCTCGCCTGTGCGGTTGACGTGCTGGGTGCAGACCATATTGTTTTTGGCACGAGCTATCCCGTTAAACGCGAGTGGCTCACCGAGGGTGTCGCCTGCGTTCGCGCTGCAAATCTGAGCGATACAGACAGCGACCTTGTGCTTGGCGGTACAGCGCAGCAACTGTACGGTGTCGAGTGAGCGGCAATCAGAGGGGAGTATCTGCCATGGACGAAGGAGAGATGAGGGCTGGGGCCGCTCGTGTGGCCATCGATCTTGGGGACGTGTTGCCGTTCGACGGTTTCGACGAACTCCGTCATGAGGTCTTCGCCCGTGCCCTTATCATCGAGGGGACGGGGCGACGCGCCTGCGTCCTTTCGCTTGAGGTCACCTCGATCGCTCCGGCTCTACTCGCCGATCTGCGTGAGATTGTTGAGGATGCCGCCAATTGCAGCGGTGCTTATTCTTGGGTGGTTCCTACCCACACGTTTTCCATGCCTCACGTCCGCACTCCCGGGCATCTTGCCGACGATGCTACCCGCAATCGCAACGAGCGCTATCGCGCAGCACTCGTCGCTGCCGCCCGCACGGCTGTCGAGCGCGCTGTTGCGGGCATTCGCTCTGCCACGCTCGCCACTGTGGAGGGCGAATGCCCCGTGAACGTTAATCGCGACATTAAGACGCCTGCCGGCTGGTGGTTGGGCTCGAATCCCAGGGGGTTTGCCGACCACACGATGCCCGTACTCGCCATAAGGGATGCCGGGGGCGAGTATGTTGCCGTGCTCGCGACGGCGGACGTTCAGTCCTCCGTGCTCGACGGGTCGCGCGACTCCGAGGGGAGGCGCATGGCGAGCGGAGACCTCTTTGGTTTTGCCGCCATGTCACTCGAGCGCGAGCTGGGCGGCGGTGCCCTGTTGCTGCCAG
>OGRK01001172.1_pt1 | contig 18239 bp, 16 predicted proteins | sample 1553471 | NCBI WGS metagenome assembly OGRK01 (sample SAMEA2580080, study PRJEB22360) | human gut metagenome | biome: human gut; feature: human-associated habitat; material: faeces | place: Denmark | collected 2008/2010
CGAACAGGATGTCGCCGCCCTCAGCTGCAACTTCCTTCACGTAGTTGTAAGCCTCATCCAGCTTCTTCACGGTCTTCTGCAGATCGATGATATAGATGCCGTTGCGCTCGGTGAAGATATACTTCGCCATCTTGGGGTTCCAGCGACGGGTCTGGTGACCGAAGTGCACACCTGCTTCGAGAAGCTGCTTCATAGAAACGACTGCCATAGTAAAAATACCTCCAGATATTGTTTTGCCTCCGCACACCGTGATCAGGGCACCGTATCGGACGGGCCTGACTGCCCTCCACCCGGATGGGCACAAAAGGGCATAGTGATGCGTGTGTAATGCTGAATTATAATAGCACAAAAAGGACGCGGATTCAAGAGCTTTTCGCTGTTTTTTACAAAAAGATTTTGCGATTTTCTCTTATTTGCCGGTCGGTGCCGCTTCCAGGCCCTCCATCCCCATCCGGCTGAGGGCATAGCCCTTGCCGAACATCAGGTCATATTGGAGCAGCCAGTGGTTGGCGCCCCACTGCTGCTGCAATGCAGTAGGCTCCTGGGTGGTGGTGCCGTCCCGGTTCATGACGGTGCCGCGGGTGTTCGTGCGGTACGCCACCTGCAGCTGGCGGTTCAGATACTGGAAATAGAGCGGCTGCTTCAGGCCGTAGATGTTCATCATGACCGGCGAAATGTCGTAGGCGGCGATGGTGCCAAGGTCCACAGGCTGCTGCGAATAGTTCGACCACATGAGCAGGGTCGTCTGGTGGAGGCGGGGGTCGGCGCTGGAATCGCTGGCATAGCCGCTCTTGGTGAAGACGTCGTAGTTGGAATCAATGGGGTTGTAATGGTCGCCCCAGAACACGAGGATGACTGGCTCGTCCACCTGAGAGAAGTAGTCGGTCAGGCGGCCCAACATGGCGTCGGCATCCCGGATGCCGGTGGCAAAGTCTTCGAGCGCCCCCAGCGTGCTCCGGCTGATGCCAGATGGAGCGTTCAGCACCTTGACGCGCTGGTCGTCGGGGTAGTTGTCCTTATTATAATTGGTGTGGTTCTGCATCGTGACGGCATGGAGGAAGACCGGCGCATCGGAGGAGGCCTTCATGCTCTCGTACTGCTGGATGATCTGGTCGGCCATAGAGTCGTCCGTGACAAGGCCGGAGGTCCAGTAGTGCCTGCGCACCTTGTTGACGTGGGTCATCTTTTCCAGACTGAGGAAGGTGTCCAGACCCAGATTCGGATAGGCCGTGTCGCGGCTCCAGTATTTGGCCCAGAAGCAGTGGACGGCGGCGGTCTGATAGCCCTGCGTCTTGAGGTAATTCGGCAGAGAGAACATGGGCCGGGTCACATGCTGCTGATAGGGCTTGCTGCCGTTGGGCAGATAGGAGACGGAATAGCCGGTCAGCGCCTCAAACTCCACGTCGCAGGTGCCGCCGCCGAAGCTGGGGCTGTAAGCCCGGCCGGAAGCGCTGGTCTCCTGCAGGCGATGGAGGTTGGCGGAAACATCCGTGTCGAATGCAAAGCCATACTGCTCCAGCTCCGAGACATCCCAATAGGACTCGTCCATCACGTAGATGATGGTGGGTCTCTGTTCGGTCTCCCCGGCAGGCGTGGCCGCCCCGTAGGACGCCGGGTAGAGCGGTGCCGTCTGGTAGTTCTCGGCTGCGGCAGTGTCGTCCAAAATCTCGTTCACGGCATCTTCCGAGTAGTCGTCCGGTTTCGAGATCTCCAGATTGGTGAGGTTGGTCAGAAAACTGGTGGTGACACCGTAGTAGCGATAATAGCGGTCCTGCATCCAGGCGTCGGGCAGAATGCCGATGGCCTGGGTGACTGCGGGCTGCAGGAAGACGCCGAGGAGCAGACCGCAGACGGCCGCAGCGCTGGCCGCAGCGCCCAGCACACGGGGCTTCCAGTTCAGCTTTTTCCGCCCGCGGTAGAGGAAGAAGCTGGCCACGAGCAGCAGCAGAATGATAACGATGGAGACCACCATGCTGGTCTGGATATGGATCCCGGCAGCGGAAGCAACGCCCGCCGCTTCCGAGACCTGCGCCAGATCCCACGGGAGAAACGGCTCACCGCGCAGCTGCAGCGTGTAGAAATCCACCGCCGCCGGGGCACAGCCGAGAACGGCCGCGATCAGAGTCGCCAGCGGCGCGAAGCGGGTCAGCCAGTCCACCATCAGCCAGATGAGGAAAAGCAGCGCCCATGCCAGAAGATACGCTTCGGCGTGGGGAAAAATGTATTGGGTCAGAGTGTCCACGGTCAGACTGCCGCGGGCGATCCACTCCGTGAGCACCACAAGCACCAGCGTGACGACCGGCGGGAAAGCCAGCCGCAGCGCATGGAGCCTGGCCGGAGTGCGGGATGCGCGTTTATTCATACAAGAACCGTTCCTTTCACTTCCTGAGCGCCCCAATGGGGCGATGATCTTTGAGTTTGCGAGCACAAATCATGGCCCACGGTTCCCTATTATAATCCTGTTTTCTGTAAAATCAAACCCTAATTCCGGAAAAACAGATGAAAAACTTTCATCCATCCAACCAGCGGCGCAGCTTTTGCCAGAACGAAGCACTTTTTTGCTCCGGCAAAGGCAGTTCTGTGCGCACCAGCACGGCATCCAGCCCGATCTTGTCGATCTCCTCCCAGGGGATGGTCAGCGTCTCGTCCCGCCCCAGCAGCCCGAACAGATGCGGCCTGCCCAGCAAAAGCAGGCTCCGGACCTGCGCGGTCTGCGGGTCAAGTTCCAGATCATCGGCCCTGCCCAGGCAGGCCCCATTGGACAGCTGCACGACCTCTTTGGCGCAAAGCTCCCGGAATGTCATCGGCTCCCCTCCCCGCTGTGTGTTCTCTTTTACTGTATGCGGCAGAGCGGCGCTTGATGCAGACCGGCCCCTTGTGTTATACTGGGTGCAGCGACCAATTGGAAAACTCACCCATTCAGATCGAGGTATGTGTCGATGTATAAAAATATCGTGTTTGATTTCGGCGGCGTCATGGTCGATTTTGACCCCAAGGAGTATCTGGTGGACCGTTTCTGCAACGCCGATGTGGAGGAGCAGGTCAGCGCCCTGACCTTTGACAGCGAAGAGTGGAAGCTGCTGGACGCCGGGCTTATCACCCGATTCGAGGCCAACCAGCGGATGCTGGCCAAGGCCAGAGAACAGGGCTGCGCCTTTGAGGTGCAGGGCGTTCTGGATGACTGGATGCACATCCTGCGCCCCCGCCGCCGGATGCAGGAGCTGGTGCAGAAGCTGAAAGCCCACGGCTACTGCGTTTATTACCTGAGCAATATTCCGGAAGATGTGCTCGACCTGCTGATGAACCGGGACATGAAGGGCCTGTTCGACGGCGGCGTAGCCTCCTGCGAGGTCCACATCAACAAGCCGGACCCCCGCATCTACAAGGCGTTGCTGGAAAAATACCACCTCAAGGCGCAGGAGAGCGTCTTCATCGACGACCGGCTGGACAATGTGCAGGCGGCCTTCCGGCTGGGCTTTGCCGGCATCCAGATGAAGGAGAGCGTCGGCACACTGGTGCGCAGCCTTGCCACCTGCGGCGTGGCCCTGCGCTGAGCCGCACCAAAACACAAACCGCCCGGTTCCATGCTGTTTTCGGCACGGAACCGGGCGGTTTTCTGCGCGTAGGAGTTACGAAGTTATTTGGCTTCGTAATTCTGGCAGAAGTGCGGGGTCTCGATCTGCTGGGTGGTGCAGGAGCAGTGCTCCGTCACCTTGATCTGCGGCAGGTCGCACTTGCAGCTCTCCACATTGTGGCGGCACTTGCAGACATCGCAGACAACACCGGTATTTTCCATTCGTTCTCACCTCTTTGAATCTGGGATGCTTCTAGGATACCCCCATTCCGTGAGATTTATACACCGGTCACTTCCCCGCCCCGGCCTCGCGTTTGGCCCGGATGGTCACGACCACATGCCGGATGGAAAGGATGGGGTGCACCGGCAGCATCCGCGGCCCGGCCCAGCGCATGACAGTGCGGATTTTCTCCCGCATGGCAGGCTTGTAGCAGTGGACTTTGCAGGCCGAACAGAAGGTCTTCGTCTCCATGAACGGACAATGGTCGATGCGGGCCAACGCATAATCGCGAAGCTCCTGACATTCCGGGCAGAGCGAGCCTTTGGGGCTGTGGTGCTGCCTGCGGCAGTAGAGCGCGATCATCTCACTCACCAGAAGTTGTTCATCCGCGCGCTTTTTCACAAGGTCTTTCGGGGTGGTCTGTTTCATGCGTTCCTCCAGATACAACAAAAAACCGGCAGAAAGCCGGTATCGTTCGGTTCTCTGTCGGTTAGTTTATCAAGACAAACTCATTTTGTCAAGAGAAAAGGCTTACCATGCAGCCAGGTCAGCGCCCAGTTTGCGGCAGGCAGCCTGGACATCATCATCGGGCGTCTCGTTGCAGATGAGGCCCTCTTCGCTGAACAGGACTGCGCCGTCCTCCTTGACACGCTCGCACCAATCGCGCATCCACTGGCCGTCGCCCCAGCCGTAGGAGCCGAACAGAGCGGCCTTCTTGCCGTTCAGGGAACCTTCCAGAGAAGCGAACATCGGCTCGAACTCGCTCTCCTCCAGCTGCTCAGCGCCCATTGCGGGGCAGCCGAATGCCACGACGTCATATTCGCCCAGCTTGGCAGCATTCATCTCGCCGCAGGGAACGATGGTGGCGGCAGCACCTGCCCCCTCAGCGATGCAGTTTGCCATGGTCTCAGTGTTGCCGGTCGCGCTCCAGAATACGATTGCTACTTTGCTCATAAAGAAGAACCTCTCTTTCAATTGTGGTTAGTATATTCTAACTTTTATCACCAGGAAAATGCGTCATCCGAAACGGACGCGCATTTTTGGTTAGATTTCTCTAACTGCTGACAGAATACCACAATGCGGCAGGGTTGTCAAGGCTCTTTTGCAGATTTTTCCACTCCCCTGCTCAAAGCAGCTGCGGAACGGTGAACACCAGCGTCAGCACACCGAAAATGACCGGCTGATGGAGCAGATACAGCACCAGCGAGTGCCGCCCCAGCCAGCCCAGCGGCGGGCAGACCGACCGGCGCAGCGGCTCCATCCGTTTGCGGCCGACAAGAGGATGCAGATAATACCCCACCCAGAATAAAAACAGCCACGGCAGCAGCGGAAAGTAATCGGAGGAGTAAAAGGAGACCGGGTAAAAGCCGAAGTATGCCGTGAGGTAGTTGGCATACAGCCCCTGCGGCAGCGCCCAGCGCAGCGGGCCAAGCCCCCAATAGCCATCCATCGTGTGATAAGTCAACGCGAACAGAATCAAACTGACCGCCAGCCCCACCGCCGGCGGAATCTTTTGCAGCCACTTCTGCACAAGGCCCGTCAGGAGCATGGCCGAGCCCAGCAGGGTCAGCACCCCAAACCAGACCACATCTTCCGGCATGAACAGTAGCGTCACCGCTGTGACCAGCGCTCCGGCACCAAAGACCGCCGCGCCGCGTTTGAGCGGATGATGCCCCAGCGGCAGACAGAAGCCGGACAGCAGGATGAACACCCAGCAGATGGATTGCTGCCACAGCCGCCCCTGCCCGGCGGAATACCACGGCACCACGACCCCGAACAGATACACGGCATCCCACATGCCGTGGTAGAGCATCATGCTGATGAGGTCAAGCCCGCGCAGCTCGTCCAGCAGCGCGTAACGGGATGAAGACGATTTCATGAGGAAACTTCCTTTTTCGTTTTTTGTCTCATTGTACGCTTTGCCGCCGGGCGCGTCAAGCAAAAAAGCTGCTGTGCAGCTTGAGCCACACAGCAGCTTTTGAAAAAACGGGATCAGACCTCGGTGTTGAAGTAGCGCTTCAGCAGGCCCTCGAAGCCACGGCCATGACGTGCTTCATCCTTCGCCATCTCATGGACGGTGTCGTGGATGGCGTCCAGATTCAGAGCCTTTGCCTTCTTGGCCAGGTCCATCTTGCCAGCGCAGGCACCGCACTCGGCCTCAGCGCGCATCATCAGGTTCTTCTTGGTGCTGTCGGTGACGACCTCACCCAGCAGCTCGGCGAAGCGGGATGCGTGGTCGGCTTCCTCGTAAGCGTAGCGCTTGTAAGCCTCAGCGATCTCCGGGTAGCCCTCGCGCTCTGCGACGCGGGCCATGGCCAGATACATGCCGACCTCGCTGCACTCACCCTCGAAGTTTGCGCGCAGACCGTCCACGATCTCCTGAGGGACGCCCTCAGCCTTGCCGATGCCGACAACATGCTCGGTCACATAGGTGTTGCCGGTCTTCTCCACGAATGCAGAAGCGGGAGCCTTGCAGACGGGGCACTGCTCCGGGATGGAGCCTTCAGCGATATAACCACAAACGGTGCAGACATACTTTTTCATAAGATAGACCTCCATAATTTCTCAGTTATTCTTTTGGCCGCCCCTGGTACGGTCGGCCTTGGTTTCTGAGCCTATTATAGCAATGATTCCTAGGTTAGTCAAGGATAATTTTAAGAATTATTCCTATTTAACAGTTTATTTACACCTGGAGATTGCCGCTGGTGGCAGCGTCAGAACCGTCGGCTGCGTCGAACTCATAATCGTTGCCGGGCAGGATGGCGTTGAGCAGGATGCCGACGATGGCAGCGATGGCCAGACCGGACAGATTGATGGAGACGCTGCCCACCATGAAGGTCAGGCCGCCCACCGAGTTGAAGCCCAGCGCGGACACCAGAATGACAGCAGCAACGATCAGGTTGCGGCTGTTGGTGAAGTCCACCCGATTCTCGACTACGTTGCGGACACCGATGGCAGAGATCATGCCATACAGCACGAAGCTGATGCCGCCGATGATGCCGGTGGGGATGGTGTTGATGACCGCCTCAAACTTGGGGCTGAAGCTCAGGATGATGGCCAGCACCGCAGCGATGCGGATGACCAGCGGGTCGTAGATGCGGCTCAGCGCGAGAACGCCGGTGTTCTCGCCGTAGGTGGTGTTGGCCGGGCCGCCCAGCAGGCCGGCCATGGTGGTCGCAAGGCCGTCGCCCATCAGGGTGCGGTTCAGGCCGGGGTCGTTGATATAGTTGTGGCCGACGGTGGCGCTGATGGCGGCGATATCACCGACGTGCTCCATCATGGTCGCCAGTGCGATGGGCAGGATGGTGAAGAGGGCGCTGATGAACTCCGGGCTGCCATCGATGGCGAACAGGCCCATGGCGTTCTGATGCAGCGGGATGCCGAACCAGTCGGCGGCAGCGATGGCCTGGAAATCCACGGCGCCGGTCACGAGAGCGACCGCGTAGGAGACCAGAACACCGATGAGGATGGGCAGGATCTTGACCATGCCCTTGCCCCAGATGTTGCAGACGATGACCGTGCCCAGCGCCACAAAGGCCAGCAGCCAGTTCGACTCACAGTTGGTGATGGCAGAGGGAGCCAGGATCAGACCGATGGAGATGATGATGGGGCCCGTGACCACCGGCGGGAAGAACTTCATGATGCGGCGGATGCCGAAGGTGGAGATGAGCAGGCTGACCACCAGATACAGGATGCCAGAGAAGGCAACGCCTGCGCAGGCATAGGGCAGCATCTTCGTGTTGGCAACGGTCAGGTTGCCGTTGGCATCTGCCAGCATGGGGGCCACGATGGAAAAGCCGCCCAGATAGGCAAACGACGAGCCAAGGAAAGCCGGGACCTTGCCTCTGGTGACCAGATGGAACAGCAGCGTGCCCAGACCTGCGCAGAGCAGCGTGGTGGAGACGCTCAGGCCCGTCAGCAGCGGCACCAGCACCGTGGCACCGAACATGGCGAACATGTGCTGTACGCCGAGGATCAGCATCCGGCCCGTGCCCAGCTGGCGCGCGTCGTAAATGCCTTTGGAGTAGTCGATTTTTTCACTCATAAAAGAGTTCTCCTTTCGCGTTTTACTTCCAAAAAAAGAGGCATTGTCGCAAAAAAGCGACAGTGCCTCAGCTTTCGGGAAGAAAAAACATTCGGGACGGAAGAGCAGCCTCCGTGCTCCGCAAAGTCGAACCGTGCATTCTGCTCTCCCCTTCCCTTCGTACGTTGTAAAGTATATCAGAAACCACCCCGTTCTGCAATGGATTTCCGGTTTTTTGGCATTCTTTCTGCGATTGCTTTCTTTTTCAGGTTTTATTCCCCTGCGGCAGCATTTTGCACCTGCATCTTGCAATCCGGCCCCCTGCGCACTATAATAATACCGATTAAATGGATTGAGATTTAAGGAGACCCAATGATCTATCTGGATTATTCCGCCAATACCCCGGCCGACCCGCAGGTGCTCGACCGGTTCTGCTCCGTAGAGCGGCGCTGCATCGGCAACGCCAACTCCCATCATCAGGCAGGCACCGCCGCCAGAGCCGAGATCGACGCTGCTACGCTGAAGATCGCCGCTTTGCTGGGCGTACAGCCTGCCGAGATCATCTATACCTCCGGTGCCAGCGAATCCAACAACTTCGCACTCAAGGGGCTGGCCCGGCTCTCCCGCCATGCGGGCAGGCACATCATCTCCACCCCGCTGGAGCATTCGTCCGTCAGCGGCACTCTGACCGCGCTGCAGGAGCAGGGTTATGAGATCGACCTGCTGGACATCCGGCGGGACGGAACCGTAGACCTTGACCATCTGAAAGAGCTGCTGCGGCAGGACACCATCGCCGTGGCGGTCACGCTGGTAGACAGCGAACTCGGCGTCGTGCAGCCGGTGGAGGAGATCGCCGCCATCCTGAAGGACTACCCCAACTGCCATCTGCATGTCGATGCCACCCAGGCCGTTGGAAAGATTCCCGTCTCGTTTGAAGGGGTGGACACCATGAGCCTGACGGCTCACAAATTCTATGGCCTGAACGGCATTGGCCTGCTGCTCAAGCGGCGGAATCTGGCACTGGAGCCGCTCATTCACGGCGGCGAGAGCACCACCATCTACCGCAGCGGCACCCCTACGGTGGCGCTGGCGTCTTCTCTGGCCTGTGCACTGGAACTTGCCATAGAAAACCTGCCGGAACGCTCTGCCTCTGTCCAAAAGCGGAACGCGGAACTCCGCGCGGCCCTGTGCCAGCACCCGGAGGTGCGCATCAACAGCCCGGAAAACGCCATCCCGCACATCCTGAACCTCAGCGTCCAGAACGTAAAGGGTACGGTCTTTCAGCGGGAACTGGACGCCCACGGTGTCTGCGTCTCGGTCAAATCAGCCTGCTCGTCGGATGGCCTGCCCTCCCGCGCAGTGTTTGCCGTCAGCCGGGACCGCCGCAACGCCCTTTCGTCCTGGCGCATCAGTCTGAGCCATCTGACCACCGAGGCAGAGATCCAGGAATTTTTACGGGTGTTCGACGTCTGCTGCCAGCAGCTGACCGCCGCACACGGAGATCGATAAGGAGAAATCATGAAACGCGAACTCGAACCCTATCAGATGATCGAACGCAGCATCATCAAAAAATACCGAAAAGAGCTTTGGACCCCCTTCATCGTAGCCGTCAAACGGTATGAGCTTATCCAGGCAGGCGACAAGATCGCCGTCTGCATCTCCGGCGGCAAAGACTCCATGCTGATGGCAAAGCTCATGCAGGAACTGCAAAAGCACAGCGATGTCCCCTTTGAGCTGGTCTTCCTCGTGATGGACCCCGGCTACAATGAGCTCAACCGCCAGAAGATCGAATCCAACGCGGCACTGCTGCACATCCCGGTGACCATCTTTGAGAGCAACATCTTCTCGGTGGCCAACAACACCGACAAGAACCCCTGCTACCTCTGCGCCCGGATGCGCCGCGGCCACCTGTACAGCAAGGCCAAAGAACTCGGCTGCAACAAGATCGCGCTGGGCCACCACTTCAACGATGTCATCGAGACGACCGTTATGAGCATGTTCTACGGCTCCCAGCTGCAGGCCATGCCGCCCAAGCTCCACAGCACCAGCTTCCCCGGCATGACCCTCATCCGCCCGATGTACTGCATCCGCGAGGAGGACATTCTGGCCTGGAAGCGGTACAACGACCTGGAATTCATCCAGTGCGCCTGCCGCTTCACCGAGAACTGCACCATGTGCGACAATGGCGGCGGCGGTTCCAAGCGGCAGGAAACCAAGCTCTTGCTCCGCCGCCTCAAGCGCGATAATCCCAACATCGAAAACAGCATTTTCCGCAGCATCCATGCCGTCGCGCTGGACACCATGCCGGGCTATAAATCTGAGGGCGTAGAGCACAGCTTTCTGGAACGGTTCCATGCGATGGAAGAAATGGCAGCTGACGTTGAGCTGTGAGCTTCTGCGAAAAATCATGCAGCATCGGTGGTATCATAAACAAGCTGTTTCACTAAAAAAGCGGGAATGGACCGGACGATTCCGATCCATTCCCGCTTTTCACTTTTCAGCTTTGTGAAACCAGTTGGAGTCAAACGCTTACCGCAAGTTCACGTACACTCAACAGGGGCTTCCTCTTTTATTAGATAGAGATCGTGTTGCAAACGTCGATCAGCACCGGGTCGAGGGTCTTGGTCATTTCAAGGGCCTCATCGACGGGGTAATCCACGAGGTGCTCTCCCTTCATGCCGACGATGCGGTTGTACTTTCCCTCTTCCAGCAGGCAGACAGCGTGGTAGCCCATGGCGGAAGCGTTTACGCGGTCGCGCAGAGTGGGCGAGCCGCCGCGCTGGACGTGGCCCAGGATGGTGGCGCGGGTATCAATGCCGGTGCGGGCCTGGATCTCGTTGGCGATCTCCTGCGAGTGGCCAATGCCCTCGGCAACGATGACGATGAAGTGGCGCTTGCCGGTGCGCTGCGTCTCGGTGATCTTATCGAGGATGTCGTGCTGCATGTCGAATTCCTTCTCCGGCAGCAGGACCGCCATTGCACCAGAGGCGATGGCGACGTTCAGAGCGATGTAACCAGCATTGCGGCCCATGACCTCGACAACGCTGCAGCGGTCGTGGCTCTGGGTGGTGTCGCGCAGTTTGTCGATCATTTCCAGAGCGGTGTTCATCGCGGTATCGTAGCCGATGGTGTAATCGGTGCAGGCAATATCATTGTCGATGGTGCCGGGCAGGCCGATCATCGGGATGCCGCGGTGTGCCAGCTCACGGGCACCACGGTAGGAGCCGTCGCCGCCGATGACGACCAGCGCATCAATGCCGAGCTCGCGGCACTTGGCAGCGCCCTTGTCCTGGCCCTCTTTGGTCTTGAACTCCAGGCAGCGGGCGGTGTACAGGATGGTGCCGCCGGCCTGGATGATGTTGGAAACACTGCGCAGGTTCATTTCAAAGCACTCGCCGTTCAGCAGGCCGTTGTAGCCGCGCTGAATGCCGATCATCCGAAATCCCTTGTGCAGACCGGTACGAACCACAGCGCGCACTGCAGCATTCATGCCGGGAGCGTCGCCGCCGCTGGTCAAGACACCAATCGTTTTGATTTGCTTTTCCATAAGAGAGATTCCCTCCAATTGTTTCTTCATTCACCTCGGAGCAGTGCCCCTTCTTCCTGACACTGCTCCATTGCTTTGCTCATTTCTGATACGACTTGCCTTGAATTATTATAGCACAGTTTTCCTGTGAATCCAATACCTTTTTGAAGCTCTGTTAAAATTTTGTTAAAGTCTGCTTTGCTGCGAAGCTGCGATGATTTTTATGAAAGTTGCATCTGCACGATTCGTTCTGCGGCATGTTATTTTGTTGCAACGTTCTTTTCGCCGACCAGACGCCGCAGCTCCTGGAAGAAGAGCGGATGGCCGGAAGTATACAGTCTGCGGGGGGCCGCAAGCTTCTGTTTGGTGTCCTCCAGATAGAAGATGACCGGCATATCACCGTCAAAAATCTCCAGCAGGTTGACGACTTTTGCATACTGCGGGCAGCTGCGTGACGGCAGACGGATATAGAGCCGCTGGGCCGCATCCCGCATCCGGTCCGGGCGGTTCGCCTGCGGGTGCTTGGGGTCGTAGCCTTCAATGGGCGAGATGCTTTCGGCCATCAGCTTGGACGGCTCGTCCTCGCGGACCGACAGACGCCCCTCGATGACCACAACGGCATTTTCCCGGATGGCATCCCGGAAGACCTCCAGCACCTTCGGGAAGACGATGACCTCCATCGTGCCGGTCAGGTCTTCCACGCTGGTAAAGGCCATCAGGCTGTTCGACTTGGTGGTCATCATCCGGCTCTTGACAATGGTGCAGACGATGCGGACATGGGCGTTGTCCAGCCCATGCGCTTCCTCGCCGGTCAGTGCCTTGATGGAATGGGTCGCAAACTTTGCCGACTGCTCCCGGTACGCATCCAGCGGGTGGCCGGACAGGTACAGGCCGCTGACCTCTTTTTCCTGCTGCAGCAGTTCGGTATGGGAGTATTCTTCGAGGTGCCGGATCTCATATACATCCTTCGACGTGCTCTGTGCTCCCCCGCTCATCAGCGAGAACAGGTCGAGCTGCCCATCCAGATTCCGCCGGGAGTCGCTCTCCACGCTCTTGATGATGCCATCCACGGCCTCCACGAGGCTGTGGCGGTTCTCGCCCATGCTGTCGAACGCGCCCGCCTTGACGAGGCTTTCCACGGCCCGGCGGTTCATTTCGTTGCCGTACAACCGCTTGCAGAAATCATACAGGCTGGCGTAGGGCTTTTCTTTGCGCTCGTCCACGATGCGTTCCACAAGGTTGCGGCCCACGCTCTTGACCGCGTTCAGGCCGAATCGGATCTGCCCCCTGGCATCCGCCGTAAAGCCGCCGTTCGAGATGTTGATATCCGGCGGGAGCACCCGGATGCCCAGGCGGGCACACTCGCCCGAATACTCGATGACCTTGTCGGTATTATCGAGCACGCTGGTCAGCAAGGCTGCCATGAACTCGCTGGGGTAATGGCACTTGAGATAGGCCGTCTGGAATGCGACATACGCATAGCAGGCCGCATGGCTCTTGTTGAACGCATAGGACGCAAAGCTCGACATTTCGTCATAGATCTCGTTGGCGACCTTTTCCGAGATGCCGTTGGCCACGCAGCCGGGGCACTCGTGGCCGGGCTCGGTGCAACCGTGAACAAAGTGTTCCCGCTCCGCCTCCATGACCGCATGTTTCTTCTTGCTCATGGCGCGGCGGACATTGTCTGCCTGCCCGAACGAGAAGCCTGCCAGCTCACGGAAGATCTGCATGACCTGCTCCTGATAGACGATGCAGCCGTTGGTCACATCCAGAATGTGGGCCAGCTGCGGGGTCTTGTAGCTGATTTTTTCCGGCTCGTGGCGGTTGCGCAGATAGGTCGGGATGGAATCCATCGGGCCGGGGCGGTACAGACTGATGAGTGCGATGACATCTTCCAGGTTCTGCGGCTGCAGCCCTACGAGGACCTGCTTCATGCCCGAAGATTCGAGCTGGAACACGCCCTCCGTCTCGCCCTGACCCAGCATTTTGTAGGTCTCTGGGTCATCGTAATCGAGCGCTGCAACAGAGAAATCCGGCTCTTTTTTCTGGATGGCCGTTTCCGCATCCCGAATAACCGTCAGTGTGCGCAGGCCGAGGAAATCCATCTTCAGCAGGCCAAGCTCCTCGATCTCGGTCATGTTGAACTGGGTCACAGGCAGACCGTCGTTGGTGGCGAGGGGCAGATAGTAGTCGGTCGGTTCCGGGGTGATGACGACGCCCGCCGCGTGGGTGGACGCATGGCGCGGCATTCCCTCCACCTTGAGGGCCGTGTCGATCAGTTCCTGGACCTTCGGGTCGGTGTCGTACATCCGCTTCAGCTCGGCCGAGACTTCCAATGCGCGCTTCAGCGTCATCTTCAGTTCCATCGGGACTTGCTTTGCGACCACATCCACGTCCTGATAGGGCATCCCCATCACACGGCCCACGTCACGGATGGCGTTGCGGGCGGCCATGGTGCCAAAGGTGACGATCTGCGCCACATGGTCAGCACCGTATTTCCGATTGACGTAGTCGATGACTTCCTGACGGCGCTCATAGCAGAAGTCCACGTCGAAGTCGGGCATACTGACACGTTCGGGGTTCAGGAAACGCTCGAAGATGAGGTTGTAGCGGATGGGATCGATGTCGGTGATGCCGACGCTGTAGGCTGCAATGCTGCCTGCACCGGAACCACGGCCCGGCCCCACCGGGATGCCCTGGCTCTTGGCGTAGTTGATATAATCCCAGACGATCAGATAGTAGTTCGTGTAGCCCATCGTCTTGACCACGCCGATCTCGTAGGTCAGGCGGTCTTTGTTGGCCTGCGGGACATCGGGACCGTAGCGGCGCTCCAGACCCTCCCAGCAGAGCTTTTCAAAAAAGGCCTGGTTGTCCATCCCGTTGGGCGCTTTGTAGTAGGGGATCTTGGTGTGGCCGAAGTCAAAATCAAAGTTACACTGGTCCGCGATCTTCTGGGTGTTTTCGCAGGCCTCCGGCACCATGGCGAACAGATCGTACATTTCATCCGTCGTCTTGACGTAAAACTCATCGGTCTGGAACTCCATCTTATCGGCATCCTGCATGGTCTTGCCGGTCTGGATGCAGAGAAGGATGCTCTGCATTTTGGCGTCTTCTCTGCGCAGATAGTGGGAGTCGTTGGTGGCGGCCATGGGGATGCCCGTCTCCCGCGCCAGCTTGATGAGCTGGGGCAGAACGATGGTGTCCTCTTCCAGGCCGTGGTCCTGCAGCTCAATGTAGTAATTGCCTTCGCCAAACAGGTCCCGGTACCACAGCGCTGAGCTTTTAGCCCGCTCGTAGTCCCCCGCCAGAATGGCCTGCGGGATCTCGCCCGCCAGACAGGCTGAAAGGCAGATGAGCCCTTCGTGGTATTGTTCGAGCAGTTGCTTATCAACGCGGGGCTTGGAGTAGAACCCCTCGGTGAAGGCTGCGGAGACCATCTTGATAAGGTTCTTGTAGCCGATTTCATTTTTGCACAGCAGGATCAGATGGTTGTTGCCGTCGATCTTGTTGACCTTATCGAACCGGGTGCGGGTGGCAACGTAGACTTCGCAGCCAATGATGGGCTTGATGCCCGCTTTTTTGGCCGCTTTGTAAAACTGCACACAGCCGTACATGACGCCGTGGTCGGTGCAGGCGATGGCCGTCTGCCCGCACTCCTTCACGCGGTCCATCAGCTGATCGATGCGGCAGGCACCGTCCAGCAGGCTGTATTCCGTATGGATATGGAGGTGGACGAAATCCCGCCCCAGGTGATTGTTTTCGCTGATCTCGCTCACTTCGTTTCCTCCTGTTTCATCCGTTCCCGCATGGTCTGCGCCAGCAGTTCCAGCTTTTTCATCCGATGCGACAGCCCCGATTTGCTGACCGGTGGGTCAAAGCAGGCACAGAGCGCCGTCAACGAGAGGTCCGGATTTTCCAACCGCTTGGCCGCCGCCTGCTGCAGCACCTCCGGCAGGGTCTCCAGTGCCTTCTGCTCCTGCAAAAAGCGGATGGCTTTCAGCGTCTGCGCATTGGCGCGGGCTGTTTTGCCGAGGTTGGCTGTATCGCAGTTGGTGTGGCGGTTGATCTGGTTCCGCATCTGCTTCACGGCTTTCTGCGCATTGATCTGCGCTGCCGCCTGGGCCGCCCCCATAAACGCCAGAATGCGCTCCACGTTGGCGCAGCTCTTGACGTAAACCAGGTTCACGCCGTTGCGGCGGGTGCGGTGGGGCGCAAACTCGTGCTCGGCCAGCAGCGCTTCAAAGTCTCTGGCGAGATTGGTGCGGCTCGTTAAAAATTCGATGTTGTATTCTTTTTTTGGGTCTGTGACGGTTCCGCCGCAGAGAAACGCCATGCCGATGTAGGCGCTGACGCAGGTCTGGCAGCGGATCATCCGGGGGTCGATCTGCAAACTCGTCTCGCTGCCGGTGGTGCCGAACAGTTCATGCAGCCGCGCCACCTGTTCAGACTCCCGGATGCCAAACTCGTACACCACCCCGCTGGGACGGCTCTTTTCCAGAATGGTGCCCCGGACGCCGCAGCGGGCAAACAGCTGCTCGGCCACGCGGGCGGTCAGCTCCTGCTCCGTCTGGAGCACAAGGCCCTTGGCGTCGAAATATTTGGCAAAGCAGGCGATGCCGTAGGCCGCCGCGCGGACGCAGCAGTCTTTCTGCAATTGCTGGCTGTGCTGCGCGATCTCTTCCCGTGCCTGGGATGCAAAACTCATTTTGTCGTTCCTTCTTCGATCTGCCGTTCAGCGGGAGGCATCGCGGTGCTGGACGCCGGGCTGGTAGCCCAGGCCCTCGCAGTATTCCGCGATCTTCCGCGCAAAGGTGATGGAGCGGTGTTTGCCGCCCGTGCACCCCACGGCAATGGTCAGCTGGCTCTTGCCCTCCTTGACGTAGAGCGGCAGGGCATATTCCAGAAATGCTTCGTACCGGCGCAGCAGTTCCTGCGCCTCCGGTTTGCCCATGACGAAATCCACGACCTCCTGATCCAGGCCGGTCTTGAACTTCAGATCCGGGACATAGAACGGATTGGGCAGGCAGCGCACATCCAGCACCAGGTCTGCGTCCGCCGGGACGCCGAACTTGAAGCCGAACGACATCACCGTCAGCCGCATCGCGCTTTTCGCCCCGCCGTTTTGCACAAAAAGTTCGCAGATGCGCTCCTTGTTCTGCGCGGTGGAGAGCAGCGCCGTATCCACGATATAATTCGCACGCTCCTTAAATGGGCGGAGAATCTGGTGTTCTTTCTGGAAAGCTTCCCGCGTGGAGATGCCCTCCGCAATGCTGATCGGGTGGCGGCGGCGGGTCTCGCTGTAACGGCGCATCAGCACATCGTCCGGTGCGTCGAGGAAGAGAATCTCGTAGGCGATCCCCTGCTGGTCCAGCAGGTCGAGCGCCTTCTCGATCTCCTCGCTGGAACGGCAGCCGCGCACGTCCATGGACAGCGCCACCCGCTTCAGCTTGTTGTCACCGGCTTTGGAGAATGCGGTGATGCTCGGCAGCAGTTCCGCCGGGACATTGTCGATGCAGAAAAAGCCGATATCTTCCAGCGCATTCATAGCCACAGACTTTCCTGCGCCGGAAAGCCCGCTTACGATCAGCAGATCCATTTCTCTTCCCTCTTATGCTTTCACGACACGAATCTCTTTTTCCAGGTCGAACCCGGTCTTTTCCTTTACGATGGCCCGCACCTCGTCGCACAGAGCCAGCACATCAGCACAGGTCGCACCGCCCAGGTTCACCACGAAGCCGCAGTGCTTTTCGCTGACGGCCGCGCCGCCGTGGCGGAAACCACGCAAGCCGCACTGGTCGATGAGGGCCGCCGCAAACGCGCCCGCCGGGCGCTTGAAGGTGCTGCCGGCGCTGGGCTTATCCAGCGGCTGCTTGTCCAGCCGTTTTGCCATCAGCTCGTCCATTTTAGCGCGGATGGCTTCCGGCTCGCCCGGGGTCAGGGCAAACTGCGCTGAAAGGATACAGCCGCCGTTTTCTTCAAAAATGCTGTGGCGGTAGCGCAGGTCAAGCTCCGATGCCGCCGACTCTTTTACTTCGCCTTCGGCGGTAAGGTACTGCACCGTGGTCAGCACGTCCTTCATCTCGCCGCCGTAAGCACCGGCGTTCATGTAGACCGCGCCGCCCACCGTGCCGGGGATGCCATAAGCAAATTCCAGTCCGGTCAGGCCGTGTTCCAGCGCCGTTTTGCACAGCGCCGAGAGCCGCACGCCCGCCCCGGCGGTGAGCTGTGTGCCGTGCACCTCCACAGCGTCCTGCATGGAGGAAACATCCAGCACTGCGCCATTGTAGCCCTCGTCGGCAAACAGGATATTACTGCCATTGCCCAGCAGATAATACCGGACGCCCTGTGCCTTGCACAAGGCAACGGCGCGGCAAAGCTGCGCCCGGTCTGTCGGCTGCACGAACAGCCGCGCCGGGCCGCCGATTTTAAAGGTACAATGCGCCGCCAGCGGCTCGTTTTCTTTATAAGCAATGCCTGCTGCGGTCAGCAGCTGCTTGAGTTGTTCCATAGGGTCAGGCTCCTTTTTATAGAGAGTTTCAGTCCATTTTGTCATCCAGTCCCAGCCGGATCAGCAGCTCCTTGGCTGCGTTGTAGCCCATCTTTTTCTGGCGGTTATTGATGGCTGCGGTCTCCAGCACAACAGCCAGATTGCGGCCGGGAGAGACCGGGATGCTGGTGCTGGGGATGCTAACGCCCAGAATGTCGTAGTATTCGCTTTCCAGACCGGTGCGCTGGTAGTTCTTGGTGGGGTCCCACGCTTCCAGCTGCACCACCAGATCCAAGCTTTCGCTCAGCTTGACAGCACCCACGCCGTACACACGAGCCACGTTGACGATGCCGATGCCGCGCAGCTCGATGAAGTGGCGGATGTTTTCCGGTGCAGTGCCCATGATCT
>OGRK01001181.1_pt1 | contig 18058 bp, 16 predicted proteins | sample 1553471 | NCBI WGS metagenome assembly OGRK01 (sample SAMEA2580080, study PRJEB22360) | human gut metagenome | biome: human gut; feature: human-associated habitat; material: faeces | place: Denmark | collected 2008/2010
CCTGATCGCGCTTTCCAGCTCGGCTGCTTCCAACGAGCAGGCTGCAGCGGCCATGCATCAGCTGCCCAACCTCAAGGGCTGCGACGTGCACTCCACCGTGCTGCTGTCCGGCGTGGATACCGGCACCCTGAATCGTCTGGGCATGTACCTGACCTGTGACCCCGTCTACGAGGAAGAGGACCGCAAGTATCACAAGCAGTAAATCCTACTGCAATTTAAAAAGGCAGGTGCCGCGCGGCACCTGCCTTTTTTGTATGGTTTTTGGTCGTTACTGCTTATCGGCAGTGCGGGCATAGAAGTTTGCCAGCACGGCACCGGAGATGTTGTGCCACACCGAGAACACGGCACCCGGGATGGTGGCCAGCGGGTACTGGGCAAAGTGGGCGGCAGCCAGGCTGGTGGCCAGGCCGGAGTTCTGCATACCGACCTCGATGGAGATGGCGCGGCACTTGGTGGAATCCAGCTTCAGGGCCTTGCCCACGGCGTAGCCGGTCAGGTAGCCCAGCAGGTTGTGCAGGACGACCACGACCAGGATCAGCAGGCCGCTGGTCATGATCTTGGCACTGTTGGCGGAGACCACGGCGCAGATGATCAGCACGATGGCGGTGGTGGACACCAGCGGCAGCACACGCACGGCCTGCTGGGTGAATTCATGGAAGAAGTGGTTGACCACAAAGCCCAGTGCGATGGGAACCAGCACCACCTTGACGATGGAGAGGAACATGTTCACGGGGTTCACATCCACGCGCTGACCGGCGTACAGCAGGGTGAGCAGCGGGGTGAGCACAGGAGCCAGCACGGTGGAAACGGCGGTCATGCCGACGGACAGAGCAACATCGCCCTTGGACAGGTAGGTCATCACGTTGGAAGAGGTGCCGCCGGGGCAGGTGCCCACCAGAATGACGCCGATGGCCAGCTCGGTGGGCAGGTGGAACACCATGGTCAGCATCCATGCCAGGAAGGGCATGAGGGTGAACTGTGCCACGCAGCCTACGATGACGTCCTTCGGGCGGCTGAACACCACCTTGAAGTCATTGGGCTTCAGCGTCAGGCCCATGCCGAACATCACGATGCCCAGCAGGGTGTTCACCCAGCTGGTTTTGACCACGCTGAACGGGCCGGGGAAGAACAGGGCACCGGCTGCCACCACGATGACGATGGCGGCCATGTACTTACCCACAAAATCGCTTACTTTTTCCAGAGTTTTCATGTTGTTTCGTCCTTTCTGTTTTACAGGCTGTTCTTGCATGAAACATCCGGAATGGCCCGGTGCCGCAAACAAAAACGCCTTTGTCTCCCATCATAAGAGACAAAGGCGTGTACATCCTCTGCGGTACCACTCTTACTTGCCGACCCAGAACCGGGCCGACCCCTCAGTGCGCATCCAACAATGCGCGGCTTCTGATAACGGAAGCCTGCCGTCCGGGCCTACACACAGCAGCCGCTGTTTCAGCCCGAAAGCTCGGAGAGGATCTTCCCACGGGGTTCATGCACTGCCTTGCATCCACCGGCAGCTCTCTGAAGCACTCCACCCGGGTACTTGTTCTCGTCATAGCCGAATATTTCACTGACACGGAGTATACCCCTTTGCAGGCTCTGCGTCAAGGGGCTGCGGCCTGCTGTTTTTTCATGCCTGAAACCGCACAGAACAATCCGGTTCATCCAACTGAGCGAGGAGAATGTGAATATTCTGCTAAAAAATCTGTATGGAATTTGTGCAATCAAACAAAAGAAAAAACGAATGTCGGTGAGATGTCAACAAAAACCAGGAAAATCTACTTGCATATCAAACAAAATGCGTCTATAATAAAGTAAAGGAACGACGTCCGACGTCATGACGTCTACAAAAGGCATACGGCTTCCTTATAGAAGTTGTAAGGAAGCGGAGCAGAACGGAGTACAGATACGATGGCACAGGATCATAGCGTATTCAGCAACATTCAGGACAACCGCACTTCCTCCCTTGCAGAGCAGGTGGCGGATCAGATCAATCAGGTCATCATTGACCAGAACATCAATGCAGGCGAGAAGCTGCCCAACGAGTTTGAGCTGGCTGCCCGCCTGAACGTGGGGCGCGGCACCATTCGCGAAGCGGTCAAGCTGCTGGTGGCACGCAACTGTCTGGAGATCCGCCGGGGCAAGGGCACCTTTGTGGTGGAAAAGCCGGGTCAGATCGAGGACCCGCTGGGCTTTGCCTATGTAAAGGATAAGATCACCCTGGCGGTGGACCTGATGGAGCTGCGCCTGCGGCTGGAGCCCTGGGTGGCCCAGCTGGCTGCCCAGCGCATCCAGGAAGACGAGAAAGAGCCCCTGCGGCTGCTGTGCCAGCAGATGGAGCACAAGATCCGCACCGGGGAGGACCATGGCCCTGCCGACAAGGAGTTCCACGCCTACATCGCCCGGTGCACCCACAACAGCGTGATCACCGAGATCATGCCCGTGATCACCTATAGTATCGAGATGTTCACCAAGTTCAAGGCCCCCAAGCTGCTGGAGGACACCATCCGCACCCACTGGCAGATCACGGACGCCATCTGCGCCAACGACCCCAAGAAGGCCTATGATGCCATGTATGAGCATGTAGAGGAGAACCGGGAGAGCATCGAGATCGTCCGGCGCATGAGCGAGAGCGAAAAGGAGCATCAGACGGACTTATTGTAAATATGAACAAAGAATGGACGAATCGTTTGTAAGATATAGAGAATAAGCTCTGACACCGTTGACATCTCCTGTCAGCGGTGTTATATTTTGCTCAACGTAAGACGTCATACGTCACATGACGGATGACGCCTTGGAAGAAAACGAAGCATATACACAAGTGAAGAAGGAGATCTTACCATGAAAAACGTTATTTCTCGCCGCTCTTTCCTGAAGGCCGTGGGTGTCATCGGTGCATCCGCCGCTCTGGCAGCCTGCGGCGGCTCTTCTGCCTCCACCGCCGGCAGCACGGCTGGCTCCACCGCTGGCGCTGCAGCTTCCGGCGATTCCGTTACCTTCACCCTGTCCATGGTCGATAACGAGCAGTCCAACTACTACAAGGGCGCTCAGGCCATCGCGGACAGCGTGAACGAGGCCACCAACGGCCAGTTCCAGATCAAGGTCGTTGCAGGCGGCACTCTGGGCGGCGAGTCTGATACCCTGGATATGGCCATTCAGGGCGACCTGGACATCGCAAGCTGCGCAAACTCCGTGCTGGCAAACTACATCCCCGAGATGAGCATCCTGGACCAGGCTTTCCTGTGGGACAGCCAGGATCAGGCCAACTACGCTGTGCGCAATGAGCTGGGCGATCTGATCCAGGAGAAGGCAAACGCTCAGGGTATCCACGTCATCGGCTACATGGAGTCCGGCTTCCGTGATGTGTTCAGCAAGAAGCCCATCCAGACCATGGCAGACTTCAACGGCGTCAAGATCCGCACCATGCAGAACGACGGTCAGCTGCTGGCCTTCACCTCCTTCGGTGCAAACCCCGTTGCTCTGGCAGCCGGCGACCAGTTCACCGCTCTGCAGCAGAACACCATCGACGCCTGCGAGAACGCTGTGTCCAACTGCTGGGTCAACAAGTTCTATGAGGCTGGTGTCACCTCTGTCACCAAGACCCATCACTGCTTCGTTTACATCCCCCTGTGCATGAGCGATAACGCCTGGAACAAGATCCCCGACGACATGAAGGATACCTTCGTGGAGGCTGTCTGGGCTGGCTGCGAGAAGCAGTGGCAGTACCTGAACGAGGCCAACGACGAGGCCATTAGCCAGCTGGAAGGCGTGGGCGTCACCATGTACGACATCGACACCGACGAGCTGAAGTCTGCTTACGAGGCCAAGAAGAGTGCTAACGGCGTGAGCTACGACGAGACCTGGCAGGCTGCTGTGGATGCCGCCAAGGCAGCCCAGGCCTGATCGGAAAACACGCAAAAACGTAAACAAATTGCATAGATAGAACGCCTATCTGTGCCGCAGTTCACGGATGCAGCCTCAGAGGCTGCATCTGCGGATTGCTGTCATACACAGGAGGAGCTTCCATGAAAGCACTGAAGAAAGTGGTTCGTGGTGTCACCCTGGCCGAGTTGTGGGCAACGGCCCTGACCTTTGTGATCATGGTCGTGTGCTACTTTGTCTCGGTGGTGAACCGCAACTTTATCAAAGGTTCCATGCCCTGGACCGAGGAACTGGCCCTGTACTGCATGGTTTATATGGCCCTGATCGGCACCGAGCTGGGTCTGCGCGACGGCACGCAGGTGAGCGTGACCGCCCTGACCGAAAAGCTCAAGGGTACCATGGTCGGCAAGGTCATCAACTTCATCGCCAAAGTGGCCCTGATCGTGTTCTCCTGCACCATGCTGCGCTTCAGCGTGGCCCTGGTGGCCAAGCAGATGAGCGCCGGTCAGACCACCCCGGTCATGAAGGTGCCTATGTACGTCATCTACATCTCGCTGGTCATCTCCTTTGCACTGGTCGTCATCAACCAGATCCTGATGCTGGTGGGTGAGATGATGCACATCGACATGAGCGACATCACCAACATTGATGCCATCATCGACGGCATCATCAAGAAGAAGGAGGCGAAGTGATCATGAATGCTGGCGTTATCCTGTTTCTGATCTTCGCAGTCTGCGTTCTGATCGGAGTCCCCATTTCCATGTCCCTGGGCATCGGCTCTCTGGCCGCTGTGGCTCTGGGCAACCTGGGCGTTTCGCCTGCCGTTATCGCACAGCGCGTGTTCGGCGGCCTGCAGTCCACCTCCATCATGGCCATCGCCTTCTTTATCCTGGCTGGCAATCTGATGGCAGGCGGCGGCATCTCCCGTCGTATCGTCAACTTTGCAAACTGCCTCATCGGCAATATCCGCGGCGGCATGAGCGTGGCTCTGGTCATCGCCTGTGCCTTCTTCGCTGCTCTGTCCGGTTCCGCTCCCGCAACCGTCGTTGCTATCGGCTCCATGCTGTACGCTGACATGGTCAAGCAGGGCTACCCGGAGGACCGCACCGCCGGTCTGCTGGTCATCGCCGGCGGCCTGGGCCCGGTCATTCCCCCGTCCATCATCATGGTGCTGTACTGCACCCTGACCGGTGCGTCCGTCACCAACATGTTCAGCCAGGGCATGGTCATCGGCATCCTGATCATGATCGTCCTGATCCTGGAAGCCCTGTACTTTGCCCACAAGGAAAAGTGGCCCAAGGCTGAGACCAAGCACTCTGTTGGCGAGATCGGCAAGATCTTCCTGGAGGCTGTGCCTGCTCTGCTGACCCCCGTCATCATCCTGGGCGGCATCTACTCCGGCCTGCTGACCGCTACCGAGTCCGCTGCTGTGGCCTGCGTGTGGGCTTTCATCGCCGGTGTGTTCATCTACAAGGAGATCAAGATCGCCGACCTGATCCCCATCCTGATGAAGTCTGCTAAGAGCGCTGCCATGATCCTGTTCATCATCGCAGCTTCCACCGCATTCTCCTGGGTGTTCACCTTCTCCGGTGCTTCCGCTGCTCTGGTGCAGCTGGTCGTCTCCATGAACCTGAACAAGACCCTGTTCTGCCTGGTCGTGGCCATCATCCTGCTGATCTTCGGCACCTTCATGGAAGGCACCGCCATCGCAGTTTTGCTAGTCCCCGTTCTGTGGCCGATCGCCGAGAGCATGGGCATCAACGTCATCCACTTTGGCATGATCCTGTGCATCTCCAACGTCATCGGTACCATGACCCCTCCCGTGGCTGTCAACATCTTCTCCGCTGTGCAGGTCACCCGCTCTGTGCGTGAACTGAAAATCGGCGAGATCTCCAAGGCTGAGATCCCCTTCTTCATCGGCTACGTTGCAGTGTTCTTCCTGTGCGTGTTCTCCGAGACCTTCTGCACCTTCCTGATCCGATAAGGAGTGACTCATGGTAACCATCAGAGACATCAAAACCATCTGCACCGCGCCGGAAGGCATCAACCTTCTGGTGGTGAAGGTGGAAACCAGCGAGCCGGGCCTGTATGGCCTGGGCTGCGGTACCTTCGCTTACCGGCATCTGGCCGTCAAGCTGGTCGTGGAAGAATATCTGCGCCCGCTGCTGATCGGCCGTGATGTTTCGGACATCAACGACATCTGGCAGCTCATGCACCAGAACGGCTACTGGCGCAATGGCCCCATCGAGAACAATGCGATCTCCGGTGTGGACATGGCCCTGTGGGACATCAAAGGCAAAATGGCCAACATGCCCCTGTACCAGCTGTTCGGCGGCAAGTGCCGCGAGGGCGTGCCGGTGTACCGCCACGTCGATGGCCGCGACCTGTCCGAGATCTGCGAGAACATCGCCAAGTACCGTGAGATCGGCGTCAAGACCATCCGCTGCCAGTGCGGCGGTTACGGCGGCAGCGAGTACGGCCATACCCCGGCCGGTGCACCGGTGGGCGCAAAGCCCGGCGTGTATCTGGACGGCAATGCCTACATCCGTGATACCGTCAAACTGTTCGACGGCATCCGCAGCAAGATGGGCGATGAGATCGGCCTGGTGCACGATGTGCACGAGCGCATCGCTCCGGCCGATGCCGTTCGTCTGGCCAAGGAGCTGGAGCCCTACCACCTGACCTTCCTGGAGGACCCCGTTTCTCTGGAGCAGGTGGAGTACATCCGCCAGATCAAGAATGCTTCTTCCATCCCCATCGCGGAAGGCGAGCTGTTCAACAACCCCTACGAGTACCGCACCCTCATCACCGAGCGCCTGATCGACTACATCCGTGTGCACATCACCCAGGTGGGCGGCATCACTCCCGCCCGCAAGTTGCAGATCTTTGCAGAGCAGTTCGGCGTGCGCACCGCATGGCACGGCCCCGGCGATATGTCCCCGCTGGCTCATGCAGCCAACGTTCACATCGACCTGGCTGCCCCGAACTTCGGCGTGCAGGAGTGGTCCGGCATTGAGCCGCCCAACTTCGTCATCCAGAAGCTGAAGGGACCCCATGGTGCTCTGCTGGAGGTGTTCCCCGGTCTGCCCGAGTACAAGGACGGCTACGTTTACGCAAACGACAAGCCCGGCCTTGGCGTGGACCTGATCGAGAAGGAAGCCGAGAAGTACCCCTGCGAAAATACCGTAACGACCTGGACGCAGACCCGCCGCATGGACGGCGCGCTGCAGACTCCGTAAGAAACTGTAAAGAACATCTTGTTTTGGAGGCATAAAAATGGTTAATAGTCTGTTTGATATCACCGGCAAGAAAGCAATCGTTACCGGTGGCACCCGCGGCCTGGGCAAGGGCATGGCAGAGGGCCTGATGGAGTCCGGCGCAGAAGTGGCGATCATCGGCACTTCCGACAAGGTCTATCAGGTTGCCGACGAGTTCAAGGCACGCGGCTTTGTGTGCTATGGCGTCAAGGCGGATCTGTCCGACCGTGACCAGTGCAACGAAGCATTCAACAAGTGCGTCGAGCTGCTGGGCGACCTGGACATCCTGGTGCCGGCCCACGGCATCCAGCGCCGTCACCCCTCCAACGAGTTCCCTGACAAGGATTGGGATGATGTGATCAACACCAACCTGAACTCTGTGTTCTGGCTGTCCCGTGCTGCTTCCAACATCTTCAAGGCCAAGGGCTACGGCAAGATCATCATGATCGCCTCCATGTGCTCCTGGTTTGGCGGCAAGACCGTGCCCGCTTACTCCGCTGCAAAGGGCGGCGTGATGCAGCTGTGCAAGGCCTTCAGCAACGACCTGCTGCAGTACGGCATCAACGTCAACGCCATCGCTCCGGGCTACATGGACACCGAAATGAACGTGGCCCTGACCGACCCGAAGAACCCCAAGTTCACCCAGCAGCGTTATGACGAGCTGACCCAGCGCATTCCCGCTCACCGCTGGGGCACCCCCGATGACATGAAGGGCTGCTGCATCTTCCTGGCTTCTCATGCCAGCGACTACCTGGGCGGTGCCATCATCCCTGTGGATGGCGGCTATCTGGTTATGTGATTCTCCTTCTTCCATATATGCATCGTTAGCCAAATGAGAGAGGGCCTTCTCCGGCGCAAGCCGGGGGAGGCCCTCTCTCATTTGCAGAACAAGTATATCAACATTTTTGATAAAGACCGGAAAATGATTGAGTTTTTTCATGAACCGTGCTACACTGGAACCACGTTCCGACCGAATCACAGAATAGGAGAAGAAGGATTTATGGATAAAAAACACAGCAAACGAAGTGCCTTTTCCGGCAAGATCGGCTTTGTGCTGAGTGCCGCAGGCGCTTCGGTGGGTCTGGGCAACATCTGGCGTTTCCCGTATCTCGCCGCAAAATACGGCGGTGGAATTTTTCTGTTGGTGTACATCGTGCTGGCCGTTACGTTTGGCTATACCATGATCGTGGCCGAAACAGCGCTTGGCCGCATGACCAAAAAGAGCCCGGTGGGGGCATTTGGCACATTCGGCAAAAGCGGCAGGCTGAAATTCGGCGGCTGGATCAATGCAGTCATTCCCATTCTGATCGTACCGTATTATTCGGTCATTGGCGGCTGGGTCATCCGGTATCTTTCCGCGTATGTCAGCGGCCACGGCAGTGAGCTGGCACAGGACGGCTATTTTTCCGGCTTTATTTCCAGCGGTCTGTCTGCAGAGGTGTGTTTCCTCATCTTTACCATTTTTACGCTGGTCATCATTTTTGCCGGGGTACGTAATGGTGTGGAACGGGTGTCCAAGCTGATGATGCCGGTTCTGGTGGTCCTGTCGGTGATCATTGCCGTTTACTCGGTCACCCGTCCGGGTGCACTGACCGGTGTAAAATATTTCCTGATCCCCAATGCGGCAAACTTTTCGTGGATGACCGTCGTCACCGCCATGGGGCAGATGTTCTACTCGCTGTCCATTGCCATGGGCATTCTCGTGACCTTTGGTTCCTACATGAAAGAGGACGTTTCCATTGAGGAATCCACCGAGAACGTCGAGGTCTTTGATACGGCCATTGCCATCATGGCAGGTCTGATGATCATTCCGGCAGTGTTCTCCTTCTCCGGTGGTGACCCGGATACCCTGCAGGCAGGTCCCTCGCTGATGTTCATCACCATTCCCAAGGTGTTCGAGAGCATGGGGTTCGGCCACGTTGTCGGCGTGCTGTTCTTCCTTCTGGTCCTTTTTGCTGCGGTCACAAGCTCCATTGCTCTGACCGAGAGCGCCGTTTCTACCTTTGAGGATGAATTGGGCTGGAGCCGCCAGAAAGCGACCGGCTGCATTGGCGTCATTATGGTGGCACTGGGCAGTCTGTCGGCCCTGGGCTATGGTCCTCTGGCCGGTGTGACGGTGTTCGGGATGCAGTTCCTGGATTTCTTCGATTTCCTGACAAACTCGGTCATGATGCCCATTGCGGCCATTGCCACCTGCCTGCTGGTGTCGCGGGTCATCGGGGTGGAAAAGATCGCAGAGGAGGTCACCGCTGACGGGAAACCGTTCCGTCGGAAAAAGATCTTCAACTTTATGATCCGCTATCTGTGCCCCGTGTTCGCGGCCATCATTCTGGTGAGCTCTGTGGCCAATGCTCTGGGCTGGATCTCGATGTAAGGATAAGAATGTACGATATGTGCATCTTTCGATGGATGAGATGGAAGAACTGGCCGGCAAGATAGCGGCATCTTCTTAAAACAAACAGCGGCAGTTTTCCGAAAACGGAAATCTGCCGCTGTTTTATATCATGTCCCGGACAGGAGTCGAACCTGCGGCCTTCCCCTTAGGAGTAGGGGCTGAAGCCATAAATCCTAGGCAAAAGTAGGTAAAACAAGTAACGTTTTATCAATTGATTTTTTGTTGCGCTGTCAATCTGAGTAAAGAACACAAACCCCGAAATAAAACGAGTAAAAGGCTTTTCATTAGCAGAAAATTAGCAGAGCTAATGAAAAGTGGAAGGTTCATTGTAAAATGCCCACCTTTCATTAGCTGGGAAGTGTACGTTTCCCTACGGATATTTGCTTGTTTAGCATTCGTGAACCAGACCATACAGCCGTAGCTGGTGTGATGGACAAATGTTTTCAATAGAAAAAGACCAGAGCTTTCTGCGAGAAAACTCTGGTCTATGTAACAGTGCGAATGGAAATGCGCATTGTCTTGTAAAAGGAAGGGGCTTATGGTATTCTTACGGGAGTAAAGGCACTGGATGCAAGGAACTTTGCGTGATTTTAGGAGTGTGCGATGGAAAAGAAATTTAATATTGTAGTCGGTGAAGATGGAACTGTAAAACTCCCAGATGCGGTTCTGGAAAAACTTGAAGTCAAACCCGGAGAGGAAGTTCGCTTCGAGGTAGATGACAATTTCTATGCAGTCAGGCTTCTATCGCGGATAGAAGCTGAACGCTTGGATTACTTGAATTGGATGCATAATAAACATTGCCCCTCTATTGAGGAAATGATTGCAGAGTCGAGAAAACAAGCCACTCAGAACATTGTGATCTCCCGTATCCTTGATGGGATGCCGGCAGAAAAAATCGCAGAAGGCTATGAAGTTTCACTCGATTATGTAAAACAGCTTACACATCAGCTGAAGATGGACATAGAGGAAGCTAAGGCGAAAAAACACAAAGAAACGGGATCATCCTAAAACAGATAGCGGCAGTTTTCCATATACGGAAAACTGCCGCTGTTTATGTATAGAGGCTTATAGGTTCTTTGCAAGATTTTTAATGAGTGTAGCCATAGAGGGGTCAGCCAGCAGTTTAGCAAGAGCTGCTGCCGCATCTGTATCGACTGGACTGGCTTTGGGAGTGGATTGCTCTGCGCGAGGGAGGGCTTCAGGCTCTGCACCATGATGCTGATAGAAGAAATCGTCGAATCGTTGTGCGTTCAAACGCCGATCATCATCCAGAATGTGTGCGTACTGCTCGGTGACCATCGAAGCCTGTGCATGACCGGAATCGCCCTGCACGGCTTTGATATCGCCGCCGTTCAGCTTGAGCTTGTATGTAATGCTGGAGTGTCGGAAGCTGTGGAAAACCACTTTGGGGAGATCGTTTTCCTCAATCAGCTGCTTCAATGCACCGTTAATGGTGGATTGTTCGGTCGGCATTCCCAGCGGGCCGGCAACCACGAGATTATAGTCTGCATACTCTGCACCCAGTGCGTCCTTTGTCATGTCCTGCTCGGCTTTATAGTGGACAAGCATTTCAGCAACTGTTTTGGGGAGAAAAATGGTTCGGATACTGCTGTCTGTTTTAGGGCTTTTCAGAACCTGGACCGTGGTGCAGCGGGAACTCAGCGAGGGAAAACGAGTGATGACATTTTTATTTTCCAAGGCGTTCAGCGAAGCAATATCTACACGCTGCAATTCCTTATTTATGTAAATGGAGGCTCGCCCGGCTTCAATGCTTTCGGGGGAGATATCCACACAATCCCATGTCAGACCGAGCAATTCCCCTAAGCGCAGGGAACAAGAGAAGGAGAGGTTGATGCAAAGCCGGAGCCGTGGATCATCACAGACTTCTAAGGCATGGAACAGGGTCTCGGCAGTCCAGATATCACGCTTCTTTGCAGTGTATTTGGGCAAGGTGGCATAAATACAGGGATTCTTTTCCATAAGTTCCCACTTTACAGCCTGCTCAAAGGCACTTCTCAAAATTTTGTGAACCGAACGAACCGTGCCGGGAGAAACGTATTGATGCTGACGCTTTCCACACATAGGGTCAACGGCTTCGTATTTAAGCAGCCGCTGATAATATCCCTCAATTACGCGGGTGGTGAGATCTTGCAGCTTCATTGAGCCGATAAGCGGTTCTATGTAGTTTGAAATCAGTGCAGTGTTTGATTGATAGGTTGAAAGTGCCCATTTGGTTCTTCCGTACAGGGTGACGTATTCTTTAAGCAGGTCTTTTAGAGTTCGGCACTGGGGTGCCACAAAGGTACCGACGGATTCTTTGTATTCGACCTCTTTCTTACGGTTTTTGGCATCTGCAAGGTCGGTAAAGGTTTCCCATTTCTGCTTTAGCGTTCCATTAGTGTGTTTGTAGGTATAGACAACGCAGTATCGGTTATTGCGTTTGACAATGCTAGCCATTATACATCCTCCTCTACTTTACGTTTGGACTTCAGAACTTCATCGAAAGCATCTTTTTGGATGCGTTTTACCCTTCCCAACTTCATCGTTGGAATTCCTTCTTTGAGAACCCACGAGTCAAGTGTTGGGCGGCTGATTCCGTAAAAAGCCTGAATTTCCTGAAAACTGTAGTATTTCCCATTCTTGGGACATTGCAGTTTTAGCGGCGGCTCCTCATGCGTTTCTTTTTTCGGTTTTTGAAGTTGGTATGTAGATTGGCTTTTAAGCCATGCCTTAAAACTTTTTTTGGTAATGCGCGGCCTGTCGGCCACGCGCTCAATGACGAAACAATCTCGGTATTTTTTGCAATCAAGAATCCCATAAACATTCTTGCGTGGGATACCGAGTAGTTTTGCCATTTCCGGGATGGAGATGGTTTGCGCTTCAATCTCCCGGTCACGCTCACGGTCGGCTGCTGTGCGGTAGCGACTTTGTGATCGGTACCACCGCTCAAAGTCCTCTTTGGGAATTCTCATACAGAAGTCTGCCGTTTCTGTTTTCAACTTGCCCTGTCGGATGAGTGTATAGATCGTTTCGGGTTTCACCTTCAATATCTCGGCGGCGTCAGGAACGGAATAGGACCGTTTGCAAAGTTCCTCGCCCGGTGGCGAACCATTGACCTTATGATATTTGACCTGATTGGCATACCATTTCTCAAAGCTGGAAATAACGATACGCCTTTTGTCGTTTATCAGAATGACTTCAAAGAGATTCTTATGAAGCAGCCAATAGCTGTCTGTTTTGCCAAGGCCGAGAAGCTGCCGCATCTCACGAACCGACATGGTGGTTTTGGTAGTGGCAGGTTCAGCTTTTCCGTATAAGGGAGCCGAAGTATTCCGCATATCATCCATGAAAGACACCTCTCTATCTATGTAAAAGTTTAGCCGGGATTTCTCATCCCGGCTAAAGAATAGCAGATTTCGCGTGAAATGTTGAGGATGTCAAACAGCAGGATTGCGTTCAACAGTGCCATCATTGAGCCATGCTTCAAAGCTGGCTTTGGAAATACGGTAAGCGCCGCTTACCTTGAACCAGCGGAATTCGTTCTGCTTCAGTAGACGGTAGACAGTGGGACGGCTCAGGAGCAGCATTTCCATCAGGTCTTCTACGGTATAGCAGCGGCTGTCCTTTGCTGTGGAAACAGGGGAGGAAACCGAGTTGGGCGAAGGTTCTTCATGGATAATCATTGGATAATACCTCGTTAAATATACTTAAAGTTAAAACTTGAGCGGCAATGCAGCCCGGCGGCTGCCACCATTATAAATAGTATAGACCTGCTGAAGGTACTTCGTCTTGCCGGGAAGGCTTACGCCTGCGGTTCGTGCAAGGCGAAAAATCGTGAATGCATCGACCTGCCGCAGTTTGGCAATCAGACGGCTTTTACTGTATTCGGAGTGGTACAGTTCTACAAAGCGGCAGATGCCGAGCAGATTTGCAGAACTCATGGAATCAGGTTCTCCGTCCCACGCATTCAGCAAAACATCAAGGGATTCGATATACAGTTCAGGACCAAGCCGGATGAATTCGTGATAGGCGGTTGCGATGCAGCTGATCCGCTGCTTGCCCCGGCCTTCTTCAAAAGAAAGATGAACGCCAGCCAATTCGGTGGCCTGCTGGAATGCAACGGCAGCAGGCTCCCCTGCAAAAATCAGGGCACGGAGCTTCTGTCCTGCACTCAGCCGTTCCGAAATGCCTGTCTGCTGTGCAAACAGGAGGGCTTCTTCTCGTTCTGTCATACCAAAATAAACCTTGCAGCGAATCTGCAAATCTTCGCCGCCGTTCAGAAATTTCCGTGCAGCGATGGTGTTCTGTCCGTCCATCACATAGTAGTGACCATCCCGGAAGCTGATCTTCGGCTCATTGGCAACCCGCTCGTCAAATTCTTTTGCGATGCGGGCAACACGAGCGGGGTGAAGAGCACGCTGATAAGTGTCGCGCGGCACGATCAGTTCGCTGCTGTTCAGGCACATCTCATGGTAAGGTTTTACAACTGCGTTCATCATAAAGGAACCTCCTTCTTCTTTTGCAGAAAATCAATTCCTGATTGGATAATCAAACCGATTTTCTTCTTTTCGTTATCGGATAAGTGAAAACTGGAATACCGTTCATAACAGATATTCCAGCGGAACATAAGCGATTGAAGTGCATCATCCAGTTCTGCGACCATGAACTCAACAGAAGATTCTGTTGGGGTGGAGAGCATCCTTTCCGATATCTGCTCAATGCTATGTAAATCGCCTTTTGTGTGCTTGGTGAGAGCAGGGGGCTGACTGTTCAGCACACGAAGATTCTGAAACTGCTGGGAGAGCAGCTCTTTTGCAGCGGCGAGAACATCCTCCTGCGGAGGAGCCGTAAGGTATTTTCGGAATGACTTATACCCAATGAAGCCAAAGCTGTATTGCAGACACACTGACACTTGCCGCATTTCATATTTGGACAGGTGCCCAAGGTAGCTTAACACTCTGGATTTATCTGCGGGGCGCGGACTTTCGCAAATCGCCATAGATGGCGCACTCAAAAAGCGATTGTGCAGAATAAAATGCGTCGGCATATTTCGCTTTTTGATCTGTGTTGTCAGCGGAACGACCAGAAGAACATTGGAATAAAAATTACCGTCATCGTTCTGGACAACAATGGCAGGTCGGATGCCGCCTTGTTCGGAACCGCTGTAAGGATTCAGATCCATCATGTAGACATCCCCGCGCTTGTACATCCAGTTTGCGGGCATAGGCGGATACTTTTTCTCTTTTTTGCCTCGTGTTGCCAATTTGGATTTCTCCTTTCTATCCGTATATGTAACAGTGGGCTGCTCGCACAGCCCACCCTACTATCTCAAACAGCAAAAATGCTGTGATTTATAGTTCTATACCTTTCCGTATTTGTCCCCGACATCCCCGGAAAACGAAAACTCAGTTTTCGTGTGGGAAATCTTTCAGCCGTCCGGCAGCGTACCGAATCCATAGGGTTCTCACCTCTCCGTGGTTCTCACCGAGCTGCCCGAAGGCAGAAGTATCATTATTCTGTGATGGCTCTTAGCTATGGAGAAGCTGTCATCCATTTACCGTCAACCTACCGCTCATTCCCTCAGTGGGAGATCATCGCATTTGTTACGGACGTGGCTCATCATCACAGGAACGTGACTGAAGAATGCGTGTTCAATTTTCAAGGGGCGGGATAGCTTGAGGGCTGCTTTGAACGCTTTCCGAAGCTATGGCTGTATTGTAACCGATGCGGAACGAAATGAACAGGAACTCAGAGTTCACAATTTTTGAGGAAAATAGGAAGTATAGTTCCTGTTTCTCGATGAGCCGTCAAAAATATATTTCTTGACTTTATGTAAGAAATGAAGTATTATACTCGTAAGAAACTAACTTACGAGTATATAAATTCGACAAATACACTTTGGGGAGGGAACAAAATGAGCCGATTTTACTGCCGCGATGAGGAACTTCGGAAGTTAAACAAACGATATGAGAATGGAAAGTTTGAATGCGTTGTCATTTACGGCAGACGCCGTGTTGGAAAAACTGCGCTGATCAATGAATTCTGCAAGGATAAACCGACCATTTTCTTCTCTGCCTTGAATACGACCGGAAAAGAAAATCTGGAAGCCTTGTCCAAGGCAATCATGAGTTTTGAACGACCCAATGCAGAATCATCTCCGGAATTTACAACCTACGATGCAGCATTGGACGAACTGACAGCTCTCTCCAAGGAGCAGCGGATCGTATTTGTAATTGATGAGTATCCTTATCTTGCAAAGGCTAAACCCGCTATTTCCGCAATGCTTCAGCACATCATCGACCATAAATGGACAGAGTCCCAAATGTACCTGATCCTGTGTGGCTCGTCCATGAGTTTTATGGAAAGTCAGGTTTTGGGCAAAGAAAGCCCTCTGTATGGGCGCAGAACAGCGCAATTCAAGATCATGCCGCTGGATTACAAGGAAACAGCGGTGTTCCATCCGAATCTGTCCGAGGAAGATAACGCCCTGATTTATGGCATCACAGGCGGCGTTCCGCATTATATCAACAAATTGGATGTTCGGGACAGCGTAGATGAAGCACTGATGGAAAACTTGTTTGACCGTTCCAGCTACCTCTATGAGGAACCGGCCAACCTGTTAAAGCAGGAGCTGCGTGAGCCAGCAATTTATAATGCAATCATCAAGGCAATTGCAGAGGGGGCTTCTCGCCTGAATGATATCACCACGAAAGTTGGTGAAGAAAACTCTGTGGTGGCGAAGTACCTCAAAACGTTGATAGACCTTGGAATCGTCAAAAAGGAAACGCCGATCACTGAGAAACCGGGCAAAAAAACGATCTATCTTCTGGCAGACAATTTTTTTCGTTTTTGGTACCGTTTTGTGCCGGTCAATGCAAGTGCCATTGATTCGGGGCGGATCGCAAAGACCTACCCCCATGCGGTGAAGCAGTATTTTCCAGACTATATGGGTCTGATTTTTGAGAAGATGTGCCAAGACTACTTGCTCTATTATGCGAATGATCTTCCTATCGAGTTGAGTGAGATTGGGCAGTGGTGGGGAACCGACCCTCAAAAAAAGAAGCAGATACAAATCGATATTGTCGGTAGGCCGGTTGAGGGCAATGACTATATCATCGGCTCCTGCAAATATCGCAATGAAAAAATCGGTTTGGACGAACTGGAACTGATTCGGGAATATGCAGCAGTCTTTGGGAAAGGAACAAACTACCACTACTACATTTTCTCGAAAGGCGGATTTACGGACGGACTACTTCAGGCACAGGAACGCGGAGAAGTACAGCTGCTTACCCTTGCCGATATTTTTGAATAACACAAGAAACGCTCTTGTCGGTGTAAAACCGGCAGGAGCGTTTCTTGTTGAAGTGATTATAAAAGACCTTTGATTTTTTTCAAGATGATCTATAGCGGCTTGCAGTTCATTTTGAAACTGATCCCTAGAAGGATCTCGGCCCAAAAGAAGATAATCCATACTGACATGGAAGTATTCTGCAATATCGATCAGGATTTTTACAGAGCCATTGGAGCTTCCCCTTTCAAGATCGCCGAGGTGGCGATGGGAAACACCAAGTTTTTCAGCAAGTTTTTCCTGCGATAACTTCGCATTTGTACGCAAAGTAAAAATACGGTTACCAATAGCATTCGGATCAAAACTCATGTGTGACCTCCAAATTTTCGATAAAGCGTGAGAAGTCGAAAACTCGGAGTTGCTACGGATATCTAGCCGCTTGGGGCATCCACGAAAAACGGACAAACATAAAGCCTGCTCCTTTTTACGGGAGCAGGCTTCCTGAAGGCTAAAAAAATAGCCGGACAACAACCAACTGAGAGATCTTCAAAGAAAATCTCTCAATCAGCTGTTGCCCGGCTATTTGGAGCACGTTTCATACATTGCCTTGCGGCAATGGCCCGTTGCTCGGAGCGAACAGTCCATATTCAGGGTGCAATGCACCCGTATTTGTTAAAATGACTGGAAAATCACCGGCATCTAAATGCCAGATCAAGTCTCAGGGTTTCTTTGCATCTATTGCACTTCACTTGTAGTATACCTGAACACCCCTCGATTTTTTGGTATAACTTATTTCCACAAACAGGGCAAAATCTCCAGCCTATGCTAAATTCTGCCTGCTGTGTAGTAGTCGGTGCTTTACCGGCAAAGGGACGGTTCTTTAACTGAATCATATTCATTCTCCAAATCGCATGATGTCCAATGGATGGCAGTGGATGGGTTTGCCTTTTATAACCTGCATCTGCTGCAGTCTGATCCTGATTGCAGACCAAGAAACCCCAATCCGTCGAGCCATCTCCAGAATTTTTTCATAGTTAGGGTCAGACACTGATTTGTACAGAATCCCATTTGGCAGAGTCAACGCTACACGTTCTATTTCGGCATTGATCAGAAATGTTGGCATCAGCAGCTCTGCTGCAAGGGTATCCGCCTGCCATTCTTCCCACGAGGGCTTTCCGTTTCTCTCCCGATAGGCAATGTGCCCACGGCACTTGACTGCTTTTCCGTAGTCGTTCGGAA
>OGRK01001185.1_pt1 | contig 18008 bp, 18 predicted proteins | sample 1553471 | NCBI WGS metagenome assembly OGRK01 (sample SAMEA2580080, study PRJEB22360) | human gut metagenome | biome: human gut; feature: human-associated habitat; material: faeces | place: Denmark | collected 2008/2010
CGCAGGTAATGCGGAAAGTTTTCCCGAAAGAATTGGTTGAACGCTTGCTTGCCTGACGTGGAACGCCGTTTTCATCAAGTCCTACAAACACTGCATTGTGGTGCTGTTTGTCCTCATAAAGTGTATGCTGTTTTGCAAAATGGCTGATAATATCTGGAGAAATAAACCGCTGTTTTATGAGGTATGCGAACACTCTGTGCATATTTGAATTGGCTTCGGGAAGCTTGAACTCTTTCGTTTTTTCTTCATGCACAACAGCTTTTGAAGGAGCGTGAGAGAGGGGAGTTATCGTCTGTCCTAACAGTTCCTGAACAGCCGTCTGAAAGTCCATATCATAGAATTCCTGCATGAATTTTATTGCTCCGCCGCCCACTTGATTTTTATGGTCGAACCATGTCGAGCCACGAAGCGTTATGCTGTCGTGCCTGCCGGAGCTGTCACAGTAAATGAGCTTATGCTCTCTGCCAACACGCTCTAATTTCTCACCTCGCATTCTCAGGAATTCTTCGAGGTCTACGCTGTTGGCAAGGATTTTTTGTTCGTCTGTAAATGGGATATATGACACTTTATCACCTGCTTTCTGTTTACTAGGGTTGATTTTTCGAGGTTGGTGTGGTATAATGGATAATAACATAAATCGAAATTTGTAGGAGATAGCCATGAAAAGTAAAATAATCTATTGTCTGAATTTTCTCTGGACGAGTTTTATTGCATTTTCATTTCCAATATGTTTCGGCTGGATTTTTCTTGATATAACTGGACATTCAAAAGGCTATAGCTATGATTTAGGCTCGGAGAAAGATGTTTCTATTATGCTTGGCTGTATTGAGCTACTGATTTGGCTTGCTTTATCATTTCCCTCAAATATCTATGTATTTCGGAAAACATTGAGTAAAGGCAAGGCATATCTGCTTATCCCTATCGTATTGTATATAACACTTGCTGTAATTTGCGTAATGATTACACATGGTGGGTGGACATCATACGCAAAAGAAGTATTTAATATATAAATTCTGATTTATACTCCCCAAAACCAAAGGGCTGAGCCAACCTCAGCCCTTTTTTCATTTTAAATCAGTACTTCACATTCTCCGCAAACTTAGCCATAAGCTGCGAAAAACTCTGCCTTTCCATCATATCCGAACTGAGAAATGCACCCGATACAACGGTAAGCTTGTTTTCACTCAGCACAGCATAGGTTTCTGTGTATCCGAACTGAGTCGCCATACCGTCGGATTTCTGAACAGAGCCGTACCGCTGATATTTACACTTAGAAACAACACTGCTTGTCATACGATAGTTGGACACAAAATCGTCCTCAGTGATGCCGCTCATCTGTGCGGAGGTCTGTCCGAAGTAATAATCTCCGAAGTTTTCAAGGATATATTCCATATCGTTATCAAGATCACTCTGACTTAGATCAATACACAGAACATCGATCATTCCGCCGCCGTTTTTGCCTTTCAGCGATATATTCTGCACTCCGTTTGAACTGTCTGTCTGCGTTTCAAATGAACAGCCTTTCATTGCTTCTGTTACCAATGTGCTTGTATCTGCAAAGCATATATTTGAATCGAAAAATTCGGCAATAAAGGTGTCCGTCTTTATCTTTTCATCCTCTAAACTGCTTTCAGCCTCCGAAGAGGCAGCCGAGTCGTGTATGGACTCGGCTGTGGTAGTAGCTGTTGTTTTCGTAACAGCATTCTGGATCGGCGGACTGATCGTTCCGCAAGCTGTCATTGTCAGCATAAACGCTGCTAAAATTGCAGTCAATGCTTTTGCTTTCATATTCATTTTCCCCCTATCAGATTATGCTCCAGATGTACAGCGGACAGGTCAGAGAAAAAATCAGACAGCCGAAAATGATAGCGATCGGCGTCCATTCAAGCTGGCCGTGTTTGCGGTAATCAAGATATGCGAGTGTTATCTTCACAAACAGCAGAACTGCAAGTATAACGTCTATCACGGGAAACACCACATTGTTTACGACCGATACGACCTGCGATCTTGCTGTTGTCCAAGTGCTTGTCACCGCACCCGCAACATCGCCTGAAGCATAAGCGGTTAGCGACATCATAGCCGCAAAGCACACCGAACTTGCTGCTGCGATCAATTTCTTTTTAGATCTCATTTCACATCATCCTTTCTTTGTTTCTTATCGTTCTTCTTGCATATGAGCATACCGAAAGCCATAATAACCGCTGTGGCTACGAGATAAAGTTCAGCACCATTGTCTGCGGATACACCTGTATGAGGAGTATCTATTGTGACCGTAGGAGGGGTTTCAAGATCAGGCGTATGCTCATCGTACATAACGACCTCGGTCACAGTTCCGTCAGCATTCACAGTAAACTTTATCTCATTTGCTATCTCATAGCCCTCAGGTGCAATAATCTCTTTAAGTGTGTACTCCTTGCCTGCAATCAGCTTGCCTTCGATGAAGTGAGCTTCGTCTGTAGATACCCATTCCTCAACAACATTTCCGTCCTCGTCAATGATTTGGAGCGTTGCGCCGGGCAGTTCCTCACCTGTGGTGATATCCTGCTTGGAAATCTGCACCTTTGTTGTGTCATCTACCATAACGATAAGCGGATTGCCATTCTCCGAAGTCACTGTGGCTTCAACGTTTTCTACCGTAATATTGCCGTAAACATCAACAGTAAATTTAATGTCAGTTGCAATCACATAACCGTCGGGTGCGGCAATTTCTTTAAGCACATATTCACCCGCACCAAGCTTTGAAACAACGTGATTTGTACCATCGGAAATCCATTCGTCAATGATTTCACCGTCAGCATTTTCAAGCTGCATATCTGCGCCGATTAATTCCTCGCCGTATACATCAACCTTAGACACTTCAACGGTAATAGGCTTGTTAACTGTACGAATTGTGATAGTTTCGCCGTCCTCGCAAACAGTTACGGGATAGCTTTCACCGCTGAGAATATATCCCGTCGGAGCTTCGATTTCTCTGACAATATACTCGCCGTATGGGATTTCGTCGAACACAAAATATCCGTTTTTATCTGAGGCGGCAGTCATTATTGCAGTATCTCTGCTGAACTTCACGCAGTCGGCAGTAAACAGCCCGAACACCGCATTTTCAAGGGGTTCGCTCTTGTCATCGGTCTTATGTCCCTCTATCCTGCCACGCTTGAGAAGATTTACAAACTGTCCGCAGTCAATATCCACATTCTGAATATCCTGTCCCATATATTCAAAATTCACAAGATACTTTTCACCGTTAAGAACATAGTGTTCATCAGTAGAAATTTCTTTGACATAATACCTGCCGAAAGGTATCTGTACATCAAATTTTGCGGCCATATCCTCATCAAGTGAAACCTCTGAAAGCAGTCCGTCCGCAGGAATAGCAGAACCGTCAGCGGCAGTAATATCTTCTGCGGCGAATAGCCCGAAACGAATGCTTGTATAGCAGTCCTTGCCGTAGATCCCGAACAGTTCATCACTTTCCATAACCTTAGAAAGCGATATCCTCACGCTCTGATACTCATTTTCAAAAGCTGTATTCACAGTATCTCTCACCTCAAATTCCTGCCCTGCGTATGTCAGTTCAACATCTTTAGGCTCATTGTTCAGCACATAACCATAAGGAGCTTTTATCTCTCTGACCTCATACTTGCCGAGATAAAGCGGCTCAGTTTCGGCATAGCCGTTTTCGTCTGTCGTGATCTCTGAAACAACATCTCCGGCATAAGCTCTAATCGTACCGTCTGCCGTTACAATATCTTCTACAGCGATCACCTGAAATACTGCACCGGAAAGATTTCCGCTTGCAAACACGGGAGTGTAAGTTGTTGGATTCACGATCATTTCACCGTTTTCATCTGTGTAAGCGGAGGACGCCATTGTCACGCTTGTGAAAATATCGCCTGTTTTCTGAACGCTGATCCTGCCTTTCTGAGCGGTGTTTTCTTTGCGGACTTTAATAACCGTCAGGGCATTTTCTTTCTCTGCGTTATCAGCAGAAACTGTGAAAGACACGGGCGTACTGTCAAGTGCATAGCCATAGGGAGCCTGAACCTCAACAAGCGAATATTCACCGTAGGGAAGAACTTCGGGAGTGATCAGATAGCCCTCGCTGTTTGTGTAGAAAGTGTCGATCGTGGTTGGCGTCGGGTAGCTGAAAGTCATAGAAATCTTCTGACCGTTTGAATCATAGATCTCAAAGCCAGCACCCTCGTAAGGAATTGTTTTTCCCGTTTCGGAATCCACCTTTACAATCTTGATATAGCTTTCAAACTTTGCATTGTTAATGAGATAGCGATAGGTCTGTCCGTTCTTGCTGATATTCACATCAAAATCAGCAATAAACTCAGTACCTTCCCAGCCGACTGTCTGATGCACAGTGTAAACGCCGTATGGCATATCCTTGGTCTGTGCAAATCCGTTTTCATCGCACGTCAGGTAATCACGTTCACTCTCAGCAGCATTCTCATAGCTGCTGGCCGATTTCAGATACACTTCAAATTCTGCCCCAACTTCTGGAGTTTCAATCTGAGTATAGCCGTCATCGCTGTGCTTGATTATTGCGATATTTCCCTTGATAACGTCCTCAGTCACTGTCATAGAAAGTGGGTTATGCTCAATGAAATAATTCTCAGCTTCTGCACCCACTGAATAAACTGTTTCGTCAAGGAGATAGCCTTCACTTGGCGAAATTTCCTGAACAGTGTAGTTTCCGCATACATAATCTTTTGTCTTGAAATATCCGTTTTCATCGGTCGTATAGGTATCGGCAAGCTCGCCGTCCTTGTACAGTCCGTAAACTGCTCCTGCAAGTGTTCCGTTGCCCTGTTCTGATGCTGTTTCAGAATCCTGCTTTGTTACCTCAACTGTAAACTTTTTGAGGATATTTTTGAATGTCTTAGTTGTGGTTGCGTCAGCAGTAAGAGTTGCTGTCTGATCGGAAGGAACAACGTACTTTACGGGTACGTTCTTTTCTGAAATGGTGTAGGTGATTTTTTCGTTATTACTGTCATAAACAGGAATATCAGAAAGAATTGCAACACCGTCCGAACCTGTCTTAATCGTGTAGGTCTTACCGTTGCCCGTAATAGTGAACTCTCTATCATCGTTCTGATTATCCTCAGAGTGCTTGTTTATCTTTATCGAGCCCGTTTTAAGTTGATTGTTGAACTTCACATTCACAGTCAGATCAACATCTCCGCTTGTCAGCGTAACATTCTGAGCCTTAGGAACTTCGTATCTTGTATTTACATTGATCTCGGATACGGTGTAGGTGATCAATTTGCCCGTAGATGTGTTGTATACCTTTAATCCGCTAAATTCGGCAACGCCGTTTGCATTGGTTTTCTTGGTGTAACTGCTGCCGTCGTTTCCTGTGACCTTGAACTCTCTGCCGCTTACGATCCCGTCATCGGCGGTCTTATTGACCTTAATTTTGCCTCTCGTAAAATCTTCGGTCACAAATATATTTTCGTCAGCCTTTAATGCGAACACTTCTTCAGAGATACTGTAACCTGTCGGTGCGGAGATCTCCTTAACGTAATACTGCTTTTCAGGTAACTGAACGGAACCTGTTCCGTCCTTGCCGATAGTGATCTCGCCGACCTTGTTTTTACAAGCCTTATCGGTATATACTCCGTATTTTGCAACCGTGCCGTCTACCTTGCTTGTGCCTGAAATCTTAACCGTTCTGTCTGAAGCAAGAACCTTAGTTATTTCAAATTTTACATCATTTTTTGTTATCCTGAACGCCGACATATTCATAGCGGTAGCAGTCTTACCGTCAGTTTTGTTGTTGATAACAACGCCCTCCGAACCGCTGGATTCTATTCTCCAATGCTTTCCGCCTGCACCTTTTCCATCGCCGACTGTCTTTGAGTTTATGAGTTTTTCCGAAACGCCGATAGACTTAAGGTAGCTTATTACATCATTTCTTGAATCAAATTCACCCATATATATCCAAACGTGATCCTCACCACCCGGATTCTGAGCGACCACCACAGAACCTGCTGTAATAACCGAACCGTCAGCACACTCCCAATACGGGCGGTCCGTTGTCTTGATGTTTTTCTTTTCGACTTCGACCTTTGAAGTCTTTCCGTCGTAAGTTATGGTGCAGTTATCATTGACTGTAAGCCAATGATCTGTGTCAACAGGCACAGGGTTGTTCCAACTGAACCCCGATGTTTTGTATCCAAGCTGCGTAAGAGTATAGTACACAAGACCCGAACAGTCAATGCCGAGATTATTTATCGTTTCAACAGAAAGCGGAGTGTACTGACCCTGAACATACGCATGCCAGTAGCCCTTGTTTCCATAGGTATACGGCGTACCCAGCAAAGTCGCCGCCTTTGCGATCACCGTATCCGCTGACGGGAAGGTCGGGTTTTCCATAGGTGTGCTTGCGGCACTTGCTGTGATAGCTCCGCTCATAGATGAACCGAGCATAGAAAAAGCACAGAGTCCTGCCATGAACCCTGCGCTGAGTTTCTTTAATATTTTCGATTTTTTGAACATAAAGTGCATTTCTCCTTTTCATTTTTGCAAAGAAAAAGAGCCGGATTTCGGCTCTTTCGTTTGCACATCTTAATATATTTCATCATATCTTTGGTTGCTTATCAAATCCGCCACTGATACATATGATTCATCAATATCTATTATTTCGCTGAATCCGCAGTCGTTATTCAGCAGAAATCCTTGTCCCTGCGTATCAAGAACAAACCATGTTCCGTTTACCTTAACGACATTTGCTACATGACCATACAGTTTTGACGGCGTCCATGCAAGATAGCATTCCAGACCTGTACCTTTGCACAAATAGTAGGTCTGCCACGAATAATTCACACAAGTGCCCGAACCGTTTTCAGTCATCCAGTTGTATACCGCCTCTGCCTTGCTGTAATCAGAGCCGTTATGAGATAAGCTTCTGCCGATATCCATATATCGTTCTTCCTCAGTGGGCACCGGCAAGGGTGGTTGAGTCTGCGGCACTGTTGTAGTCTGCGGATTTGTCGTTGTGACAGGCGGATTTGTTACCGCAGACACTGCCGATGATGACGGCTTTGCCGTTGTTGATTGGGTGGCAGACGGCTCGTTATTCTGAGGTTTCTCATTGGACGGCTGGGCGTTCTGCTCCGCTAAGTTATTGTCCTGAGAATTGTTGGATGGAGTATTATTCTGCACAGCTTGGTTATTACCCTGTACAGCGTTATTATGCTCCTGAACCGAATTGCCGCCTGTATTTGAAGTGCTTGATTTCTTAACCGCAGTTACTTCAGTATCTGTCGGCTTTGGGGAAGATGATACCGTCTGCGAACTCTTTTTAATGGTCGCTGTGGTTTCGCTTGTATCCTTTTCTTCCTTTGCCGTTGCTGCAGAGGTTGTCAACGTAGTTGTAGTTTGGCTCACCTCTGAGGTTTCCGCAGTTTCAGAAACATTTCCGCAGGCTGATAAAATCACCGCACAGAGTATCAAAATTAATATCGCTCTTTTCATATCATCACGCTCCTTGTCAAGCAATATATCATATATCCGCCCACAAATCTATACTTTTTGCAAAAGTTCTACCTTTGTTACAAGATACACAGCAAATGCTTTAGCAAACTACATACTTAGCTCCGGTTCAGGTTCATCTTCAGGCTCCGACATTTCCTCATCGGGAGTGTTCTCCACCTCGATATCCGTCTGCTGAACCTGCTGCAGCTTGAGATCATAAGCATTGAGCACAGCCTGATTTACGGCAGTTCTCGCCGACTTGGTTATGGCGTGGAAGGTGTCGCTGTACTGCTTGTTGCCGTCCTTATCGGTGTATGAGGTGGAGGGCATATTGACAAATCTGCCCTTTTCGGTCTCGATGACCCTCAGTCCGTGAACGGCGAACATACCGTCCATCGTTACGCTGGCATATGCCTTGATTGCTGAATCCTCTTTGTTTACCATTCTGTTGATAGATGCGTGTATTCTCATAGTTTCATTCTCCTTTACATTGTCTGTTCGATTTCCGGTTCTTCTTCATATTCTTCAAGCGGTTGGATCACTTCCGGCTTTGTTTCTCTCACAGCAACCAGCCCGATACCAGGCAGATCTACTATGATATGATCAAACTGCTGCTTGTACTTTTCTATCTGTTCATCAGTAAGTGAACAGGAATCCCATTCGCCGTATTCGTTACGATAATTGCCTGAAATATAGAAAGTGCCGTGAACAAGAGTATTTCCAACTATCCTGTTAGGCTTTGAACCGTTCAGCAGAAACTCATCATTGCACCAGCAAATAGCATCCTGCTTTGGTTCAAAATATATTGGCTCGATGCTGCCGCCCACAACTTCCTGCATGGCATGGATATCATCTTCAATATCCTTTACATATGGTTCTTTCAGAGGTTCAAACACAAGTATCCTCATTCTTTTGCCTCACTTTCACAATACTCTTTCAGCGGACACTCGCCGCAGTCATCAAACATTGCACAGGTACGCTGTATCTCCTCTTCGGATATCCCACAGTCAAAATGCTGCTTTTTCTGTTCGTCTTGCCATACGATAAGTGAAACACCGCTGCTGTCACGTTCGACCTCCACCGTTACAGCATTTCCGTGCCTGTCATAAAGCCCAGAAAATTCTGTTTTGCCTTTTGCCGTTAAAACCTGTGCCAATATTATCTTCTTCATAAAAACCTCCTAATCAAAAAGCGAAAGCTGTTTGATAGCTTTCGCACGTTCGCTTGTGTCATAATTTGATATGAGCAGCTCTGCATACTGACAGCCGCCGTCATACCGCTGTGCCAAATTGTTCAGCCTACTTATCTCTTCAATGTGAATGTTTGGTTTATGCCATATCTCACGGATCTCAGGGCAATCGTTATACGAAACCAAAAATCTGCCTTTGATGTCAAGCAGAGCGTCACGCAGTCTGATATGATCCTTTGCCGTAAATCCCACGTCCTTGTAGTAGCTTTCTGTAGCAAAGTAGGGTGGATCGCAGTAGAAAAAGCTGACGGGTCTATCGTACTGCTTAATCAGCTTTTCAAAATCCTTGTTTTCAACAACTACTTTCTGTAATCTTCTTGCGGCAAGGTCGATCATAGGGAAGTCCGACCACATCGAATGCGGCTGACTTCCAAAGCTGTCAAGACCGCTTGCATAGCTGTAACGTATAATCTGATAAAACTTAGCCGCTCGGTCAACGTCATAAAGCCTTGGCAAAATGCCACGCTTATGAAGTAGGGCTAAATACTCAAAATCTTCTCTTGAATCAAGCACATACCTAAGCTTGTATTTCAGCTTTGCAGGCTTATCACGAACGCAGCGGTAAAGATTTGCAAGATTTGAATTGAAGTCATTGTACACCTCAAAATCTGCACCGGGCGGCTTGTGAAAAAGCACCCAGCCTGCACCGCCGAACACCTCGATATATCTTTCATAGTAAGGCGGAAATCTTGCAAGCACTTCGTCGCGAAGATTCTTCTTTCCACCTACCCATGACATAAAACTGTTCATGTTTTTCCTTTCTGCCGTTAGAACCAACAGCAGAAAAGTCGCTTTGCAAGCACCAGATTTTTGATCTGCTGTTGGCAAAACGACCTTAATAAATATTAGATTTTACGCTGTTTTCAGCCCTTGATTATCGGGTCAACATAGCTGAATATTATGCGTTTCTGTTCAAGGTAGCCTTCTGCTTGGTTGACCTCATTACACAGCTCCTTGTATTGCTTTTCCGAAAGCACAGGCTTTGTTGCTCTCAGCATTGCAGGAATATTACCCATACAGAACTTGAAGTCTACTTTGGCTTTAACTCTGTTTGTGTGCATCTTTGACCTCCTTATCAAGACGTGCGATCTCTTTTTCAGCAGACTTAAAAGCCACGGCAAGAGAACCTATCGTTGTTCCGATGATAACACCTATCATCATTCCAATGAACAAATACGTCATTTACATCATCTCCATTTCCATATCCTCATCTTCTGTCTGTTCATCATCGGTCGACGTGATCTCAACATACTCACCGATAACATTTAATGCCTCATAGTAACTGCCCGAAGATGTTATTCTGCTGCACATTTCCTTTGCCTCATCATACATTCCGTTCCTTTTCAGCGTTTTTGAGGCTATGCCCATAAGATTGAATATATTTCCGTCCTGACCTATCAGCGGACATTTTGGCTTTTTTGACATCACGACATCTCCTTCCCGTAATATTTTTTCAGCAGACCTATGATAAAAAGCTGACCATTTCCCGTCACAAACGTCTGCCGATAAGTCTTTTTCATACCCTCGACCTCGAACACCGACTCTTTTACAACAAAATATCTGCGGTCAATATATCTCTGATACGGCAGATTGTTTGACATAAGCACTCCCATTTCTTTCAGCCAGCGAAACAGTCTTGTTCTGCCGATATTGAAATTTTCATCAGCCGCAAGCTTTGCCATAGCATTCATATCTATGAGATCCTCGCTGTTGGCAACGTGCAAAGCGAAATCCACGAAAGGCTTATCATTTCTGATCCGTTCATTCAATTTGCTGATAAACGTCATTTGCAGACGGAAGAGATTTTTGTACGGTTCGTCGAGGAAGGGCAGGTAGTTTTCAATAAACATTTCTTCGTTTGAAACATAGCCGCCTGTTCTGCGTATAGTTGGGAGTACATCATCAAATATCCAGCTTTCAAATTTCTCAGCAGAGGGAAGTCTGGAGTGGGATATAAGGCGGTACACATCACCTTCGGATATCATTTTCATTTCCTGTACACCGCCGTTTGTAAGGAGGCGGCGTTTTACAGCCCCCTTACAATGAGCATTTATCGCATCTTTTGGCCTTCTGTACCCTAATGCCTTTGCAACATCAGAGCCGCAGAAAAGTATTTTCCCGTTTTCCTCAATAGTTCTCACCGAGCCAAACTCCTCATTCACAAATGTTTTTATCGTATTATCCATTTGTATTCTCCTTTTCAATTTCTAAAATATACTTTGCCAGAGCCTCAATAACATTAGTTGTCACCGCATTTCCTGCTTGCTTGTAAAGCTGTGCATCGGACATTCCTGTGGCTTTGACCCTTTCAAACTGCTCATCTGTAAAGCCCTGCAGTCTCCAGCACTCCAACGGCATAAGCTTTCTGATATACCCGCAGTAAACAACGCCGTGTCTGTCGGTAACGGTCAAAGTAAACATCGGCTCGTTGGGAAGTTTAAATCTTCGGCCTTGCTGTCTTGTTTCTGCTTTTGCAGGATCAAGCACGGCTATCGGGTCTGTTATGAGGACTACCCCCGATTTTTCGCCTTTGTGATGACCTATACCGCTGTCCTGCCTTGCGGTTATACATCTTGCAAGCTCTGTGACTTTCGGCTCAGGATTCATATCTATCCCCAACGCATAATATCCCTGATTACAGCTTGTTGTGAGAGTATGTGCTATCTCCTTTCCTACTCTCCCACGCCTTGAATTCATATTTGGGTATGCAAGATCAATACTGTCACCGGGCAGAGCTATCTGATAGCCTGACTTAGTTTTTGATTTTATCGGCAGGCCGATTATCTCATAAAGACCTGTTTTTCCTCCAAAACCGCCAGCCTGACTTGTAAGGGTTATGCTCAGTCCGTCGGCTGAATATACTCTGTTTCCCTCTCTGCCTGAAATTCTTTTGACAAGAGTTTTTGGATTTGCGTCTGTGAAAGACAATACTTTTCCGGAACACTTTTCTCTATGAAATCCGATAATATACACTCTTTTTCGGGATTGGGGTACACCAAAATCTGCGCTGTTAAGCACTTCCCATACGACATCGTACCCCAATTCATCCAACGTACTAAGGATGGTCGCAAACGTCCTGCCTTGGTCATGTGATAGGAGTCCGGGAACATTTTCAAGGAGCAGATACTTAGGTTTTTTAATGGCGGCAATCCTGGCGATCTCAAAGAAGAGAGTTCCTCGGGTATCGCTGAATCCTTTCCGTTTTCCAGCGATTGAAAAGCTTTGGCAAGGAAATCCTCCGCATATAAGGTCGAGATCAGGCAGTTCGTTTGGGTCGATCTTTCTTGCGTCATCGTAATACACCTCGTTTCTTGTATCGTACAACGTTTCGTATGCTTTCTTTGCATACTTATCTATCTCGCAGTATCCGACGCACTTGAATCCGCCTGCTTTTTCAAGTCCTGAGCGAAATCCGCCGATACCTGCGAAAATATCAAAATATTTTATCATTTACCACGTTCCTTTCTGCAATAAAAAAAACGGCCAAGCTTTTTTCAAAACTTGACCGTCACATTGATATATTCATTTCTTCAGATTCTTCAATATCCTCAGTTTCCGTAATTTCTTCTGTTTGCTCATCGGTCTGAGTCTGTTCCTGATCAATTTTATGGAACTTATCCACATCGGGAATAACTCCGAGCGTTCTTCCGTTATCGAATTTGCAATGGAGAGTACCTGCATCATCCACAAACTCAACCGTACCACAGGTTCCGCTTTCAAAGGGACAGTAGTCGTCCATCGAGTCAACGCAGATCCTTGTTCCTTCCGGATATCTCTGTCTCAGTATTTCTACCTTGTTTTGGTTGTATATCATATTGCCTCCTGTTGAATTAATTTTTGATCTCTTTTAATGGTATACCTGCCACATTGGAATCACCCTCTCTCTTGTGCTAACAAAAAAGACTGTTTCGTTTAACATCACATTAATTCGTGATATTAGACAAAACAGCCTTTAAAACTTTGTGAATTTTTTTCATAACAAAACGGCAGGCTCAGAGCAAAATCTGCTCAAAGTCTGCCGTTTTGTTTGACGATGTTTAATTGTTGAGGGTTCAGATCCTTTTTTACGAAAAAGCATCTACGGTTTTACACCTGAAATTTTTACCCTCAAAACGCAAAAAAAGCTCGTAAATACGAGCTTTTCGAGGTGTGCATCTATTTTATTGCACAAGTATGTGTTGCGACTATGAAATAGATGATGCTGTTTTTTAGAATTTTTGTTTCAAACATCATTCCTCTTTTCAAAATAACAGTAAGATTATTTATCATCTCAGCATTTTTGCTGCCAATAAATTCAGATGAAAATATTGAATCGTCCGACAATATTTTTGCCGTTATCGCATCTTGCCTATCTTTACCGATATAGGCTAAAATATCGCAAATCCTTACTACACAGCCCTCCAAAGTTGACGGAACAAGTTTTTTTATTGCCTCTCCGCCCTCAGTATAACAAAGCTCAACATTATTGTCATATTGCTCAAATGTCAGACCCTTTTGGGGGCGATATTCATTAAGCTCAAATTCACCATTGTGGCACAGTATCCCGTCTAGTGTCTGTAAACTTATATTTCGCCTGTACAAAATATCAAGAACACGTATACTGTGAACATTATGATTAAAATGCCGTCCGGTTTCTTTCTGCAAAAGCTCGCTGAGATAACGTTCTCCTGCGTGGCCAAAAGGTGTGTGTCCAACATCGTGTCCAAGTGCGATAGATTCTATCAGATCAAGATTAAGGCCAAGCATTCTTCCAATATTTCTGCTTATCCGTGACACAAGCTGAACGTGCAGGCCTCGTCTAGTGATATCATCATTGTTGTAGAATGAAAATACCTGCGTTTTATCATTATATCTGTTGTACAAAGGCAAATGAAGAATTTTCTCTATATCACGTCCAAAAGACGGACGAAGTACGCTATTTTTGTCCTTTTCCATATTTCTTCGCACAGCATTTTCGTCCATAAATCTGTATGAACTCAATATTCCCTTTGATATATTTTCCTTTATCTGTTTCTCAACAGAACTATCAAGCTGATGATATTTTAACGACATATTTTACCTCCCTTAGATTATTAAGTTTATACCAAATTGCACAGCGTAACAAGATAAAAAGTTTAATATTGTCTGATTATAACATAATGCAACGCCACACAAATAAAGTCTGACGGTGTTGTGCAGTATCACCTTATAGTTTTTACACTGTCGTCGTACCATTTTACTAATGTTGTAATTTCTAAGAGCGATTTCTACCATCTCCGGAACCTACATTCATCGTATCAATAATAAGTGGAATACGTTTTATAGTCTGTTCCACTATAGACCTTAGCAATGGTCTTTGCTTTGTTTCTACCACGGCTTATATTGGAATAAGATTGTTCAAAAACTGCGTAAAAGTAAACTTTGTAGTGCCTCTGCCGTTTATTGAACTCCAGGTAAAACCGCTTTTCTTTTGAAATTCCTGTGTTATAGTTATTTTGTTCGTAATACCTAACTATCCTGTAACAACACTTCTGCATTTTAGCATTGTAACCTAAACTGCCAAAGCTGTGCTGACATTGCTTGTGTATTTGTCATATGTAGAAATATCAGCGGCAAACACACTTTTTGAAAAAACTCCTTTTGAAAATCTACTATTAAACTCTGTATTACCCGTTTCAATAATACATAACAACACTGGAGGCGTATTTCTGACATTTTTTTAGATTACTACTTATCATTCTACCTTTTGCACAAATTCAATTGTAATTCTTAGTCTATTTTTACTAACATTTGAGTTTATCATAATAATATACTCACTATTATTCCATATGTAATAATTAAATCTACGATTATCTGTGAACGATATGCTTTCTTTTTCTGTAATATCTTTGAACGTTATCTCAGCACTTTCCGTTTTTAATCTTATATTAAACATATCTTTTGTTCATTATTGAGAAATTCCAAGTATATAATATGCCTTTAAAGATCGGATCTGTCATTGAAAATTATACTGTAGTCACTAAGATTATAATATATTTCATAAAACTCATTGATCGTATTGGAATATGAATTGTCAGATATATCTGCCGTTACGTCAGAATGATCTGAGAATATATTCATTAAAAACTTTCTTGAATGCACGTTTCTATGCATCCACACTCACCACAATCGAAAATGAAACAATCAGTACCACATCGATTATGGACGCCATTCGTCTTGAGGTAGTGCTGATAAATTTGTGATAAGGTTGTCTTTGCCTTTTTATCAATTTATCCATATTTTTTATTAAATTCATCAGAAGAAATATTGTCACACCCGTGTTTTGAAATCGTTTCAGCACATTCTTCGTCTAATGTATCAGCAATAGCGTCGAGAATTTATTATTCAATAATCTCGCATTCCTCAAAATATATATTTTTTAACATTCTGACTCTGGAAATTCTTTAATAGACATTTGTATTTGATATATCAAGCAAATCCGAAATCTCTTTAGCAGATAAATCTTTTGTGTAGTATAAATGAATGACATCCATATAGTCTTGTGGCAGCTTTTTTATAGCCAGCCTTAATATAGCATTATCATTTTCATTATCAATCACGTTGTCAAATTGCTGACAAAGATTCACAGCAAATGGACGATAGAAGCACGCAGAGGGTTCCAACAATATAACGCAATGATGAAATTAAAAGACTGGAACAAAGGTAAACTATTCAAAGGAGTATAACAAAGTCCGTAATTAGAGAAACGAACACCTTAAAAATGCAACTTAGATTATTGGTGCGATTCTGTTGAATGCTCAATATCTGATGTTAATTTGAGAATGCTTGTCAAACTAATTCTTATTCATCAGAAAGAAGATAAGAAACTCGACATAAGATTTGAGACAAACAAAAGTTAAACGATACCGTCAGTGTATTTATCAATTAGAAAGTGCGTTGCGTGAGGATTAACAAAAAAAATGCAGATTCTTTATTCTTATATAATCATATTAAACGACAGACTAACTACATATTACAATGAACCTTAGAATAAAATCTATTTTACTCATCAGATATTGCTACCAAATTTATTATAGTAAAAGAAAAGAGCCCGATAAAATCGAGCCTTTCATGTAATATCGTTATCAAAAAAATTATTTATACGCAAGATAAAAACTTAAAGCCATCAAATATCTAATGTGACATTCTCAAAAAAGTCAACCCTACAATAAATTCGCCTGAACTATAATGGCTCGAATTTCAACAAATGAGTAGATTTAAGGTACGTAGATTATATTAGAATGTGCTTTATCATAAAGATATTCTAAAAACTTCTTTGGATCAATTTTCTTGCTTGAGTAAAGATAGAAAAAACTATAACGCTTGTCTAAAGCTCCTTTGTCCTCTCCCTCTAGTTTTTTATAGGTAGTATAATTTTGAGAAACATTTCCAAATCGTATATATAACTTATCCGCATCTATACGAGCATAAAATGTATTTTTAGCGGGTAATATTACATACGACGTATCCGGGTGATACTCCAACAAAACATTAATAAGATTTTGAACAGTCTCTTTATCCTGCCTTTCATTTAACGAATCATCCAGAAGGATTTTACTATCAATCTGACGCAAATCTGTAATATCATCAACATTATTGAAAAAATTTATCAGCGGTGCCATATATTCAGCTACCTCTGCCGCCTTATCCTCATTAGAATCTAAACAATATAAAAATTCTTCGCTTGATTTCCACACGGGACTTTTTCTTTCATCTCTAGAAAAATATTCTGATACAACAGAATACTCCATGTGAGATTTCATCAAATTCAATATTTCAACATCAGATAATAGCCTAAATTTTCCACCGAAATATTGGTGCCCTTCCTTTGATAATGAAGCCGAAGAAAAAATAAAGTTTATTATTTCATCGGAAGAAAGCACAACGTTATCTGTATTCCGTAGGCCTGAATTCGCTAAGGATATTCCAATCGCTTTGCATAGCAAATATGCTTCATATATTACAACGGGGTGATTTATAATCCATTTTGCTTGAGAGTTCTTCGCAATGACAACATTGTTTAATACGCTCAGAGCTCCTTTTCCAAAAACCGGATAATATATTCCATCATTGTCAACTATACAAACATTATCCAAAAGTCGCTTGTTATCTAGCACAATACTATCATAACCTGACATCTGCGTATCTCTTGCTATGTAATCCAATTTGTCAACATCAACAGTCGATGAATTAAGCAACCTTATCAAACAGTTTTTTATCCCTAGTTCAAGCCGTTTATCTTCGTCATCAGTTCGTTTGTAGGAATAACAACAACCTATTATAGAACGAACTATAAGATCCAAGTTTAAAGAATTTATATTTTCGCTTTCAAAGAATTTATTATAATCACCAAATTTCCTGCAAGTGATAATGGAACTCATAATTTCATGAGGTGCAGGCGGATTCTTCATTATAAGACTGAAGTAATCCTTCTCAAAAACATGATAAGCCGGATCATCAAGATGAGATTTAATTTCTGCAAGAAGTTCCTTATTAATCTTTGAATTTTTATTGTTAATCTTTTCCTTATAACTAAAAAGATTTTCACACGTGTGAGAAAACGGTGCATGACCTATATCATGCAGCAGGCAGGCCAAAAGGAATGAATATTTATATTTTTTTACTATTTCTGCATCTTTATCATCACAGTTATTCAAAAATCCTTGAATCGCTTTTTGACCTAGATGATAAACGCCAATAGAATGAATAAATCTATCATGTCTTGCAGATGGATATAAAACTCGATAGCTGGTCTGTTCTATCCATTTTAACCTTTGAAATTCTGCCGTATCAATTATTTTCCAAAACGGTTCTTCCAAACGTATGTAACCATGTATAGCATCTTTTATACTTTTTACCTTCAAATTCTATCCTCCAACACTTTTTGTGAAACAGTTTGCATCTCATTTATTACGACCTTTGGTAATCCCATTTTAAAATATCTGCTGAGTTTGTTTGATAATACATATTGGTCATAGGAATCAGTCATACATACATTGATTTCGTTCACAGACTTTACAAAAAAAGGATAGTCCTCTGCGAAATCCAATATATTCATATAGTTTAAACAGGTAAAATAATTAAGATGATTCAAATTTGAACCTAAAAGAGATTCAAACATAAATAACTTATCAACATTAATTCGATCATCTCCCTTTTCCAAAGCCGCAAGGAGAAAGTTCCCGATTATTGATTCGCTACTAATCATTTTACACATAGTTCTATAAGCTCCATTCTTAAAATATCGATATATATA
>OGRK01001194.1_pt1 | contig 17822 bp, 15 predicted proteins | sample 1553471 | NCBI WGS metagenome assembly OGRK01 (sample SAMEA2580080, study PRJEB22360) | human gut metagenome | biome: human gut; feature: human-associated habitat; material: faeces | place: Denmark | collected 2008/2010
GCTGATGCTTTGGAGTCCCTTATTTTGCAGATACAATAAAAACCTTGCGCAAGCGATGCGGTAACGGCCATCATCAGGAGTGACCAACCCGTTGTCCAGAAAATCATCCAGTTCAGCTTTCAATGTTTCTGACAGTAGGCAGTATGCGGAGCGCCTTGTACCCAAGTGACCAGGTAATATGAACCCGTTAGTATATACATCTTCCAGCTGGTCAACGCAATGCTTCCAGCCAGTATGCTGCCGATAGGTCCAGCAAGCTTTGTTGTCATCAATCCATCGATATGCGGCATCTGGTGAATAAAGTATTTTTTCTTCAGTCAGATGTTTTCGCAATGCCTTATAGCAGAGCCGATGAAGACTTATCACAGATGCACTGAACTTCTCTGCAATAAGAAATTCAAGGATGACAGTTACATTTTTGTCGTATTGTTCCATGTGGAATCACCTCCATAAATTTGATGATTCCATTATCAGGGATAAGGTGGATTTTTATCCACATCTTTTATTGAACAATGCCTTGATTTATGCTATATTGAGCAAAAGATGAGGATAAAAATATCCTGCGGATAAGCTGAGATTATTAGAAAAACTGCAGCGGCCATCTTCCAGATAGGTGGAAAGATAGGATCGGCGGTTCCGAATGTAGGTGACAGCTTTATCCATTCTGCTTCCGCGGGTAGGGTTCTGCTGATCAAGCCACGACAAAAAGCCTTCTACTACCGGCTTTTCTTTTTCAAGGCGAGCCTTTTTAATAGCATCGAAGGAAGAATACTTTGATCTGATCACATCTTCCAGATGGAAGAGCTGGTTAATGTACAGCATTCCCTGTACGGATGGCTGGGTATAATCCAGCGCCTTTCCCTTAGGGATGGCATCTGTCAGATATCTTCTGATGTGTGCCCAGCAGGCTGTGCGTTTGGCATCTGGAACTTTATTGTATCCACTGTAGCCATCACACATCAGATAACCCTTGAAGCCGTGAAGAAAATCTACGGCATTGTCCCCGGCCCGGGTCTCCGAGTATTTATAGAGGATAATAGGCGGTCCTCCGTCTTCGCCGCTGCGAAACAGCCACATATATGACTTGGTCTGTGCACGGCGTTCTGGTTCATGCAGAACCTGAAGAGGCGTTTCATCTGCCATCACGAATCCTCGTTCCAGAAGTTTCCTGTGGAAGTATTCGTACATAGGAAGAAAAAACGCTTCGGAATTCCGGATCACCCAGTTTGACATAGTAGCTCTGGTGATCTCCACGCCATACTGTTTCCAGTCCTTTTCCTGACGGTAGTATGGGAGACCATTACAAAACTTCTGGTACATTACCCAGGCAACCGTTCCGGCAGAAGCCATTCCATAAAGCATATGGGCTCTGCCATCTTTTCCTTTTTTGATGACCGGAATATCCTGAAGCCTGCACTGCGGGCACTCATAGTTCTTACTGTAGTATTCATATACTTTCAGTTTTGCCGGTACAAAAACCAGTTCCCGGCGGACAAACTCTTCCCCGATTTCTTTCAGCGGGGTACCACAGACAGGGCAGAGTTTCTCTTCCTCAGAAAGTTCCAGATACTTTTTTTCAACAGGAACTCCCTTAAAACGCTCCGCATCTGTAGCTCTTGCTTTTCGCTTTTTTACTGTTTTTTCCGGAAGAATTGTTTCAAGATCCTCTGCTTTTGCAGCCTCCGGATCCTGTTCCAGTTCAGCCTCGTTGAAAAAGTTTAACTGTCCTGGAATATCGAGAGTTCTTTTTTCGCTGGAGGTGCCAAACAGTTTTTTTCGGAGAAGGTCTATCTCTTCTTTCAGATTATCCCGTTCCTGGGTGAGAACCGCTTCCCGTTTATTGGCAGCATCGACAGTTGCCTGAAGTGTTTTTATCATCTTTTTGAGATCGTTTATCATGTCCTTCAGCTCACGGAGCTGGATATCTTTGGAACTGTCTGCCACTGCTTTTCCCTCCTGTTTCTGATGTTTCCATTATACCAGAAAACAGTGGCTTTTCCCAGCAAAACAGCGGATTTACCAGACCTTAAAAGTGCCGAAAATACAGCAAAAAGCAAGAGTTTTATGTGCACCTTTTTTACGTTGCCTTGATCACTTTGGGCTGCTCAATATCAATGCCAGACATCAGCCAGTCGAACTTCCGCCATGTAAGATTCCGGACCTCAGATTTACTCCTGGGCCACCGGTAAGATCCCTGGGCGGTCAGTCTTTTGTAGATCATAACGATCCCGTCAGGTTCTTTTAAAATAGCTTTGATACGGTCGCATTTACGACCGCAGAAAAGAAAAAGTGCATGGTCGATCTCCATCGAAAACTGTTCCTGGATGATCGCACATAATCCATCAATGGACTTGCGCATATCTGTTCTGCCACAGACGATATAGATCGCATCAACACTTGAGATGTCCGCTAACATAACGACTCCTTAAGCGTATCCATAAGCATCTTCAGAAGTAACGGTTTGATCTCATTACTCATTCGTATAAGCAATCCGTCTGCTTCGATTTCAATCGTATGTGAATTGTCAAGGTGCATAGGACAGTTCCCATTATCTGGGATCAGTCCTGCCGGAGAAGACTCCGGTTCTATAGCAATCTGGACTACATCCTGTTTATGAAATGTAAGGTCAAGAGTGCTGGCTTTGGGGGCTGGATCCGGTATCTGACAGGCTTTTTTGCGGAGACGGGCAACTGCATTGTAAAAACAGCTGGGAGATATCCCATGCTCATTACACCATGCAACATCTGTCAGACCGCTTTGTCTGCATTCGGTTACCAGTTCCATCCATTCTTCCAGGGAACGTCCTGGAGTACGTTTCTTACTCATAATGCAACCTCCAAATGTAGTAAATTTCTATCTCCTATCAAGCGGAGTGTAGTAAAAATCTATTTACTATCATTATGAGTTCAAAAACGTAGACAGTAAAGCTACCCAAGATTTAAACGCTTACCTTCCAGAGTCGCTCCACCAGAGCCCACACGCTTACCATCACGATCCGGGATTGCAACAAAAGTCGTCTCCTTTGGCAGAAAATCCCTGCGCTCCTCTATCTACTTACGGAATCCCTCTGCCTGCTGCTCATTGGACGCTGTCAGGATTACGTAGTCCCATTTCGGGAAGTTTCTGAGCTTTAATGAACGATTGTAATCATCCCAGCAGTCCTGGTATGCCTGGGATAAAAAAAGTGAATATAAATTTCTCATATGTAATATTTCTCCTTTACCGTCTATTCTTATTTATTGTTAGAAAAAGGCAAAATGAATAATCCATTTTACACATCAACAAATGTCCTAGGAAAATAAGCAACTATCCTTTAATAGTAATCTTCTTTGTCAATATTCTAACAGGTGCAAAAAGAAAATTCAAGAATCTTCCCCTGTCAATTATGTACTGAAATTTTATAATCATGTCTATTATAAAATGCTTATCATATCTTCATATGCCATTCTTCCCTTGTCCGCAATTTTATCTGATCTACTTCTCTGTCCAATTTCTTTAGCTCGTCATCCCACTTCAATTCTTCCAACAGATTCTTTAATTTCTCATAATCTGACTCTGATTTTATGATTGTTGCTATGAAAGCAGCATCCCCTTCTTCTATTTTTTAAAAAGGTTCTTTTTCAAATTCTATTTTAAACTTATGATATTTTTCCATAAACAACTTACTATTCTCTCCCAACCAGTCATCTGACATGCTTTCCAAATGATTAAACATTTCTTTATGCAAAACATCCATTTGATGTAACATATCATTTGCCTCTGTAATATTAAAAAGTTTCGTCTTTAATATAAAATAGCATTCATTTGCTTCAATTCTGTTACATTCAATAGAATTTCTTTCTCTTTCTTTTAATTTCTCATTATACCTTTTTTCCAGTTTTTCCTTTCGTGCTAATAACTCTTCTAGTTGACTCATCAATTGCCCACGTTGTCCAAAAGCAATTTCTGTACTCTTTATATCTTTGTTTAATGATAAAATTTCTCCCTCATTTCGCTCTAATTCCCTCTTTATCCATCTTAGATCTTTATCTATCCCTTCAGCCATTACACATCCATAATAATATTTTGAAATATATGTAATATATTTTCCAACATAAGGTGCAATATCTTCAGCAAATTGTCTTCTCTTTTCCTGCTCTCGCAGTCTTTGATCTTCTTTTCTTTCCGCTTCTCTTTCCTTTTTATCCTCTAAAATCTTTTGATCTGTGTCTTTTTTATTCTCTATCTGCATATCACGACCTTCTTTTACTGTTATACATACAGATATCAGTGTTCCTAAACCACCAAGGATTCCTCCGACATAGCTTCCCAAAAACCCTGCCCAATCCTTCTTCTCTAAATCTAAAAATATACTCTTAAAAAGAAATGGAAGTAGTATTCCAACCATTATATAAATTACTATTATCATCACTACTATACTTACAGTTCTTTTTCTATCCTTCATTTCATCCATCCTTATTAAACGAATTGGTCATGTATGGAAAATCTGCTATATTACCAATTTTTAATTTGTCATTTTATTTCTCTGATTCATTTTAGATCGGACACATCTAATGCTATCTCTTTAAACTAAATCACAATTATCCTTAAAAATCATTTTAAATCTCTTTTAAAATTCTTCTCAATGCACTGGCAATTGTGCATATTAAAGGAATGTGATTTTTACACCATGTTGTAAGCTTTGAATGTATTTCAAAAAAGTAAAACCATGTTATTATAAATATGTTTATAAAAATCATTGTATCACATAATATAGAAAATGGTGATATTGATGTTACATTTTTCCATTCCTGAACAATACGCACAATATTAACTGACATAAATAACATTGGACAAAACATCTTATAAAATAAATCTATAAAATTTAAAACTATAGGGTATTTTTTAAGATATTCTTCTCCTTCTCTATTAAAAATAGTTGTATTACTTTCCTGTGATATTTTTTCTTCTATCTTGTACAAATAAAAATATTGCCTTTCAATATACAATACATCCTGACAATACCGTACAGTCGTATAAGCTATCAAAATCCATAACAACGTCTGTACTGTTGTATTTCCAAACAAAAAATTGATTTCAAAATAAGTATTAATTCCTGATATAAAAGTCTCCACAGTTTTCTCTGGATTTACCACCATCAAAAAAGAAAATGTTTCTAAAACACACAGCCAAATAAAAAGTTTATTACGTTGAATTTGAGCTTTTTTACTTAAATTAAAAGTTTCTTTGTAATGGTCATAATACAACTCTATCTTATCCAAAACTGTTCTCCTCCTCCATTTCTGATATTCTCCTAATCATGAATAATTACATATCAATAACCTCTATACTGTCTTGTAACTTTTTCATCGTATTCTGGAAGAATAATTTGACCTAATATCTTTACTAACTGCTCATATATTTCTTTATTTTTCTCTCCCGCCTTAGCATTTTCAGCTAATCTACTATATTTACGTTTATACTTTATGTATACTTGAGATGGCATAAAATCCAATAATATTTCGCCAACCATTCTAATACCTTCTCTCATATTTTCAATAACTTTATCTTCTCTATTTTCAGCTTTAACACAGTTTTCAAGCGTATGATCATATAAGTACACTACCTCTTTTACTAATTTTTTATCGAACTTCTCCTCTAACAGTTTTCGTGCTTTTTTTATCCCTTGCCTGCAATACTCAGACGCTTTAATAAACTTTTTTTCATCACAATAAACACTTGCTAAAACAGAAATAGAAATAATCAATTCTTCTCTTGCTTGCGGTTCACTACTCTTCTCTAATATATAATGTTTTATTTCACAAGCTTTTTCATAGTACATCACAAATTCCTCACTATTTTCCCTTACCCTAAAGATACCCCCCAATGAAGAATATATGTTTACTAATTCCCATCCAAATTGATCGTCCTTATTCTCAAAATAGCGTTTCTCATAATACTTTAAAGCCTCCATTTGAGCACTTATAGACTCATCATAATCTACCTTTTCATAATCTTTTATTTTTTTCCACGGTGCAAAACCATGTATCTCCCTTTTCAAATATCCCAAATCAACGTATTCTTGTGCAATTATTTCTTCATCACACTCATTCAATGACTTTAAATAGTCAATATACTTTTCTTTCCATTTTGCTGCCTCTCTTTTGTTTTGAATCACATATTCTCCACACCTATACATTCTAACCAACTTTAAGCAGGCTTCTGGTAATCCCTGTTCAGCCGCAAGAGTAATTAATTCAACTCCCCTCGATCTATTTATTTCTACATCTATGCCATTCAAATATGCAAGCCCTATGAAAAAATTATGTTGTAAGTCATTCTTCTTTTTGTTTGATATACGTCCTTCAAATCGTTCTTTCAAATATCTAAATATAATTTCTTTATTTTTTAATGATATCACATCATTAATTCCCGGATAACATTTCTTTAACAATTTCAAATTTGTTTTGACAGCCTCGATAGGTAAAATATCCTTTTTTAACGCTCTCGCTAACGGATATTCAATGTCCATTATGTAATTTGATTCATTTACTAAATTCGGAGTAACTGCCATAATAAAACAGCTGCTTTTAATTATAGCATTTTCTATTCCATCATTAAAATCTTCACCCGGTGTCAAAAATTCATCATACCAAATCGCAATATCTTGATAAAGCTCATTGTCATGAATTAGATTCATAATTTCTTTAGCATAAATACAATCTTTCTGACGATAACTCAAAAAAATGTATGTGTCAAAAGTATTACGAATTTGTTGAATCAGGTCTTCATTAAATAATATCATATCCAAAAAATTACAAAGTCGGTTTGTATAAGAAATTGAGACTGTATTATCAATATATTTATTTAAAAACTGCATATTTCCACACGTAATATTGAACAAATCATCCAAACCCTTTTCTTGAACTATTGGTAAAATTGGAATATGTTGTTCTACAGCATACACAAATTCTGTCATTCTCGCATGACATTTTTCAACAAGAAATTTTCTTGTAATAGGAATTACAAACAATTGCATTTGACTCAAATCAAAGAAATACTCTTCGCAAGCTATTATTTCTTTATACTGATCAAGATACCATATAGAAATATTATTTTTAATATTTAGTATTTCATTTGAAATAGAATCAAAATACAATAAAAAATCTTCTCTATGACAGCAAAAATATACTTTTGAACTATTCTGTGGGGTTTCATTGTATTTTATTTTATACTTTAACCCTTTATAAGTATTACTTTGATTTATTTTCACCATCACCTTTCTATTTCTATCATTTCCCAATTCTTCTTTCCAATACAGAAACCGCGGATTGCACATTCACTGGCATTATTGTCTAATATACATCCAAGCCAATAAAATATTGAAACATGATGAAGAACTTTAACTATTCCCTATATGGTCTTGAAAATACTTTCCCGCCTTCTTCAACCAATTCATCCGTATGCTCTGAAAGGTAGTCAACTACTCTATGCCATTTATTTTTAAACTTAAAGAACAACTCTCCGTTTATTTCTTTTGTCGGACATGTATATTGTCCCCATCCAGTAGTAATCTGAACCCAATGTAAAATTTTATTAACACCTAAAACCAGCATATCTACACCTCCCTAATCAATTCAAACCAATTTCATTGTTTCTTATAGACCAGTTTTTCTGTAAGTGCCTCAAAACAATTCTAGCTTACATTTTTAATTTATCCTTTGTTTGAGAAATTTCTCTTTTTATAGTCTCATTACATGATTCTTCAGAAAAACCATACCATATCGCATCGGCACGATATTTACTATAACATTCCTCATAGGTTTCCCTGGAAATCTTTTCATCATCAAGATACCAGTCTCCCTGCACTGCATCGCCTTTCCAGATAAGCTTATGTACCAGACCTATAGATCCGTCATCTTTGGCTCCATAGTAAGAAATGTTCCCACCTGCATTATCTGTGAGTATCAGCAAATATTTTTCCTCATATTTAGATATAAAGAAGCCACCAAAATACGGTATATTGTTACCTGTCCAGGAAATCTGAGATGCAACTCTCTCTGCTGACGAGCCATCAAATTCCCATAATTCTACCGTATACTCTACATTATCAACATTGGAAGTTTCCGTCTGATAAGCTAAAATAAGTTCATCTACTCCATCCCCATTAAAATCCAGAAGCTTCGCGAAGCACAGACCTGTCCAAAATTGTTCCTGCTCATTTAAGCTTGCGCTTCCATATTCTGTTTCATATTTTTCTATCAGATTCCGGTACGCGGTGGAGGCATCATTCTCATCAGACTCTGTTTCATCATTTGCAATCGTCTTATCCTCCAAAATTTTTTTAAAAACAATCTCTCCAACTTCTGAATACTCACCTATCGCATCATCATAATTTCTTGTCCCATAGGCGTAATCATAATATTCACCATCTTCTTCATTTTGAACAGTATCTTCTACTATATTGTTTGTATTGTAACCATATGTATACAGTTTATTATCCTTAATACAGGTAAAATAAACCGAATGAGTATTGATGCGGGTTGCTATATAATATTCCGCATCTTTTGTATAAAGAGACAGATATCCTGAAAGACTAAATATTGATCCTACCTGGACTATTTCTCCATTTACATAATCATAGACATCACACTGCTTACTGTAAATATTTTTATCATCAATAGTCTCATAGTTTTCCGCATTTTCCAAAGAAGATACAACCAACAATATCGGCTTCCCGCCTTCTTTTATATTTTGGATGGAATAAAAGACCTCTTTTCCCTTATATTGTTCTATAAATTCCAGATACTTATTCTTTATATCTGTATTTTCAGTTTCGGAAATATCTGAAGAAGACTCACCTCCATTTAAATCACCCGTTAAAGTTTCAATTTTCTGATCTTCATTTCGAGGAATGCTGTCCTTCAGATCCGATAATATATTTACCTGCGATTGATACCATTGATTTGCCTGTTCCTTGCTTTTATAAGCAAAATAGCTTAACATTCCTCCATCTTTTACCACTACATTCCATATGCAATATTCGCCTCTTTGTCTGGTTGCAAGTAAAAAACGAAGCATTTCTTCCAACTTCTGAACATCTTTCGCATGTAATTTTTGCTGATTATAATCGATTACAAATTGATTGTTTTCAGTCAATATATTCTCCTGAAGAATGAGACTGATATCATATAAAGCTTCCATTTCAATCACTCGCTTAATCAGGTTTTCACCTCCAACAAGGATATTTCCTGCAAGTTTTCCTATATTCACTCCTAAATCCCATGCATCAAGTAAAATCATTTCGTTCTCAAATATCTTTTCTCCAGCATCAATTCCAAACTTAAACGCTTCATCACTCGTATAATAAGAAGATTTTCTTGCCAGATTAAAAAAATACTTATCGTAAAAAAACTCAGTATAGTTTTCTAAATTTTCTTTTTCAGTTTCTGCATATGCCCCTAATTTGACAAGCAGCATTTTTCTCATAGAATTCCTCATTGAAGAAGCAGCCTCTTTCAAATCACCATCTGCATTATCTTCTATGATTTCCAAAAAAGAATCATAATTCGAATAATCCTGTAATACTGTTTCCAAATTTGTAAGCGTATCAATCCAATTATTTATATTATCATATTCTGTTGTCAATACATCTATTGCTGTTTCTAATCCATCTGCAATCTCACTATCTGATGGATACAGTCCTGTATATACCGAAACGGCATCCGTTGCAATAGAAATCACATCTCCTGTATAACTTCTCCAATCTTTCAAATTATCCATTTTTTTCTGTTCAGCAACAAAAGACGCATTTTCCCTGTCGTAAATAGTAATAATATTAGCCAGTGCCTCTATATAGGCATTTACATCAGGTGCTGCACCTGTCTTAGCAAGTCTGTCAACCATTTCAATTAAATATAATTCTGCCACATTTGATCGAAATTCCGATACAAATTTCATATAACTGAAATTTGAAGAAATAACAAGATACTTATATGAACTACCTGTTGTAAATTTATACATATACTTCACAAAGTCCGAATATTCACTATCTTCTTCGCTTTCATTCTTTTGTGCTTCTGAAGTGCTGTCATATTCTTCTGCCCAAACTGTTATCGAAACAGAATTAAATACTAATGCACATAATAAAACCACACTGATTATCTTCTTCATCCGCTTCCTCCCGTCTAGCCTCAGGCTAATTTGTAAACAACACCAGAAATATCACCTGGATTTTCTACTCCTTCTTTCTTTTATAATAGGGATTTACATTTTATTTTTTGTAGGCGTTGGAATGAATTCCAATTTCAGTTGCATTCCTAAGCCTCTGGCAAGTTTTTTTACCATGCTTAAACTGGGGTTTCTTGTTCCATTCTCAATCCGGCTTATATCTGCCTGTGTAATTCCAGTTTTGGCTGATAAATCCTTCTGGGTCATATTCTGTTGCACCCTCGCATCAATCATTGCCTGAATAATATCATATTCTGGCTGCAGTGCATCATATTCTGATTTTACCTCTGGATTCTGCAATGCTCTTTTTTTGTAATCTTTATAGCTACTCATTGCCATACCTCCGTTCATAATCTGCCTTATATTTCTTTGCCAATTCCTTTTCTATCTTTGGAGTTTTCTGGGATTTTTTTACAAATCCATTAGTTAATACTGCTTTCTTACCTACAATAAAAAAATATAGCACCCTTGTGATGTCTGATCCTTGCTTAGTACGAAGTTCAAATATTCCATTCTCCAGTGGCTTTGAATAAGGTTCCCTCAGCAACGGACCATTCATCTCCAACAAATCAATCGTTCTCAATGTCTTCGCCAGCAATTTGGGCTCCAAGGAGTCCAATAGTTCTTGCACAGGGCATCTTCCATCTTCTGTATCATATAAAATGATCTCGTACATTAGTATGCTCCTTCCTCTTTATAATTATAATATGTCGTATTCAACATATTGTCAAGATGATTTCAAACACTTTTTCATATAATATTACACATGATTCTCTGGCTTCTGGTACCTTTTTTGTCAGACCGAAGAAAAGATACAATGCATCTCCTGCTTTTTATATCTCCATCATCTTCTCTAAATCGTCCGGTCTGACAATATAGTTTTTAAATCCATCAATCAGACTCTGTATCAACATCGGCTCTCCAATAACAGCTGGTATCTCTGCTTCAATTGCCATAGCAACTGTACTGCAAGGTTCATAGTACTTTACGTTTTCTCTTATTCTCAACTGTGTTTCAAATTTTGGGGACTGTAATTTCACATGCTCTGCACTCTCAAGATATGCAAGTATTACTTCGATATTCTCATTTTTAAAATGTGTTATTTCTTCTAACATTCTACATACTGAAAAATGTGTGACATATATGCTGTCAAACTGCTCTAAAAGCTCCAGCTTCTCTTCAACGGCAAGAATATATAATCCCCACACATCGATTGCTATTGATTTATGAATTTCATATTGTAATTTATTTGCAATACTCTTTGGTGACAGATGCCACTCTTCTTGTTCAAACAAAGCTTTTGCTGCATTTGCCCCTTGAATATTGATTCCTCTCCATTCCCGTTCCATATGTGGAGGATATTTCCTCTGCCATACTAAAAATCGTGCCCCTTCATTCGTCAAAAGAACCCCTTCATTTTCTGCTTTATCAAACTTTCCGAATAATGGGTTTTCTTTGCTGAAATGTTTCCATGCATTTTCACTGTCAAGGTTACACATATACGCAATCAAAGAAATTCTATGAAATTCATTTTCCGCCATTAATCCCTGCTCAACCAGAACGTTTCTCATCTCTACAAATTCGTCCGGATTATTAAAACTATTTGTACACATCATCAGCTCCGATTCCCACAACTCTCTGACTATTTCGTCTTTCATTTCATTCTTATGAAGCAGATAAAAATGTAACGCTTTTCTTAAGTCTCTCTGATAATCGAGGATATAACCGATATACGCTCTAAATGCATATTCCGGCTCACTTTCTACATACTCTGTATGTTCTGTGAAAAGTGATTCAAACATAGCATCTGCTTTATCCAGCATATGATTTCTCTTATAAAATTGCAAAATTTCCTTCCATAACTCAAAACACGGATTCTTTTCCCAACTGTGGATATATCTCTCTTCTGCTTCCTCTGGTTCATGGGAACACTCGTAAATAAAATTTTCAAAAGTTATAGCCATTTCCTCTTTCCCATTTTTTTGTATGAATTCCAGATGTCTTTCCATATTGAAAATTATATTCCATCCAAAAAGATACTTTCCCCATCTATAAAGATTGAGCAATAAAGCTCTCACCAATAGCTGTTCTTTTTCATCAATTTGTTCCAGATTTTGTTCCACCTTGTCAATCACATTATATAGCTTTTTATCCAGATTCGAAATTCTTCGTAAATCTTCGAAATTTGTAAAATCAAGCCTATGGAGCGCATCCTGTTCTTCTTTCAATATAGAAAGCAAAATTTTATCCGCTTTGGTTAAATGATGAAACTGTGTTAAATCAATTTGCCCGGACTGACATACGGTTTTTGCATACTTCATTTCAAAATCACGTTTCATCTTAGCATCATCCGGTGAGTTCTTAATCAGAATCGGGTATAGTGTCAAAATTCGATAATTATCTTGCTCAAAGAAAAACGTATCATATAGGATTCCTCCCTCTCGTTTCATCATCGCCCGGAGATATAATTCATCCGCTTTATCCAACAAAATCAAGAAACATTCTCTTGCTTTATAAAGGGAACTGCGATCCACTTTTTCTATCTCTATTGTATGATCTTCTTTAAGCGCATCATGAATTGCAAGAAGATGGTACGCACAGCCAAGCGATTCAAGCACCGCATGGTCTTGTCCCAATCGATATGCACGATTTAAGCATCGAACGGATTTTACATATTGCTTATAATGCTCTCCATACACATAACCCAGCATTTGATAAACAAGCGCTTCCGTTCCCATATCTTCGATTTTTATGTTCAAACATTCTTTTTCATCAAGAAATTTCCCAATCGTTTCTTCTACCGGAGCATCTTCAACATAAGCACGACTGATACTTGCATATACTTCTGCAACGCTCTTTACTCTTTCATCCAGATCACTTTTTTGCAAAAGCTCTTCTGTAAATGCGATAGTTTCTTTAAACTGCTTCTTTCCAAAATTAAACGTAATCCAGCGCAGCGGATCATGCCCCTCTAAGAAACCTCGCTTCTGCATTTCCTGTTCTAAAGCCTCATACTCATCGTCCAAAAGACAAGCCTCATAACAATATAACAAATGCTTCATATGTGTACATGCTACCTTCTTGCTACACTTTTCAAAGCGTTGATCATTTATCGCCATTTTTGCTGTATCAATCGCATTCTGAAATTTCACATCATCAATATACGCTCTCACCTTTTCGGTCTGCACAACCAACCACTCATCATAGAGATTCCTAATTTCCGGCTGCGCTTCTTTACTAATATATGTCGGATTATCCTTTTGCGGCGCAATCTCTTCATTTGGAATTCCAAGTATTCGCGATTCCATCCTTATCTGAAAAAATATTTTCATAATACTTCTTATGGCTTCCATCTTCAGAGCATGCACCTTTCCCCGATAAACGCTTCTTCCAACTCCACTTGTAAATAAGCCAACAATTGTTTTTTCATTTGATTCCAGACTCCACACAGGTGAACCTGAAAAGCCATTTAGCTCATATACTCGATTGCCAGAGTCTACATGAGCATCTTCTATCTGCCACAATAACACCTCTTTATCATTCGCATTATGAAGTATCCTTCCATATGTACCTTCCACATAATTTAGAAGTTCCTCAATCTCTGTTTCACTTCCCGGAAATCCCTGTGCCAGCACGCCATCTCCTTTACGTACTTCACCAATCACATAATCCGTCGTTTCAAAACTTATCTCTTCTTTTATTCCCAAGCAAATGACTGCTGCATCGATGGAATGTTCTATTAGTCCTTCTGCGCTTTCACTCACTTTATCGATTGGAGAATACTTCACTTGCTCCCGCATCGCTTCCAGCTTTTCTACCCGATATAGTTCCTGCTCCCGATTTAGCGGAAGTAAAGAATAAATCTGAAATGGTTCTTCCAAGTTATCTAGTACATGCGCACAGGTAAAGATATAAAGATTCCTTCCATTTCCCGGATAAAATAAAACTCCACTTCCCGATGACGTTCTCTTTTCATCTGTAATAAACACCGAATACTCTTGCGTTTTCAGTTCTAATTGAGCAATTCTTCTTTCTTTGGCAATTTCCACAGATATTCCCCTCTCTCAAAATGTATCTTATCCAACTTTGCTTGCTCTTCGATGGTCAGCATATTTGTCCACCAATCCGTCGAACCATAAATTGTAATTTCATCATTCCACTTCAAAAGCTTTGCAATTGTCTGCTTATCCGGATGAGTACTTCCATCCGCACAAACCATATAAGCTTGACATTTTATCTTTCCACTCCACTCTTCTGAAAGATTTCGCACGGAACCATGATGCGAAAGTTTTATAAAATCATAGCTACTATTTCCCACAACTTGCAAAATATCCTCCGCCCAAGCGTCTCCCGTAAATAAAAGCTTCTGCCCCTTATATGTGACCTCCATAATGACGCTTGCCCGATTGTTAAGACTGGTATCCTTTCCTTTAATTGGCAGATTCATCAATTCTCCAAAAGAATATCCATAGTCAGATGGCTTTCCGAGCACTACATTACCAAGCGGTTGCGGAAACAGCTGATATAATGTTTCTTCATCCGGCCATAAAACTCGAAAAACTGCTCCATCTAATTCATAGGTCGTTCCTGCTATCACCGGTTTAACTGGTATTCCTTGTTCTTTGAGTGCGGTATAGACTTCATCGTTTTGTTTCACAGATAATTCTGTATTTTTCCCCATTAAGTTGCCATGATTCATCCAGACTTCTTCGATACTCAGCTTTATTTTATTGCGTAGGTTGTACAGAAGCCCACCCAGATGATCCATATCTACATGCGAAAGCACCATTACATCAATTTTTTCGTGATTTGCCACGATTTGTTTGCAAATCGCTTCAAATTCTAATCCAAAACGTGTCTCACCGCTATCAATTAAAATATTATGCGATATACCGGATGCTCCTGTGTAGCGCAGGCGAAGGCAATCTCCTTTGCCTGCATTGTAATTGAATATTTGTAGCATGTTCTCCTCCGTGAATCCATCATTGAACCTAATTCCTTTATAGATACAAAAAACATAGTATCTTATCCAATATTAACCATACTATATCTGTAACATTGGTATATATATAATCAGCTATATCTGAATTTCCTTTATAATATTGTTTTTTTTCTACAATTATGTTTGGCCTCTTCTCTTATTAACTCCATTTCTTGCTGCTTCATTTCATATTGTTCTTTTTTTGAAGAATTTTTCAACGCTTTTTTAAGTACTTTTATTTCTCCTATCGCTATTCCAGCATCATCCCTTACCTTTTCTGATGCTAATATATCTATCATACCCGGATTACCCTCTCTAGTATGCATAGAATACATTTTTTTAGCATCTTCTTTTACTTGTTCATATGTTCGCAATGCTTCTTTTGCTTGATTAAGTACAGTTCCCATTCTTTTCACTCCCTACTATTGTTTAAGTAAACCTTTTTATCTTTTATTATAGGCTATTGATACACTCTGTACAAGGCACAAAGCAAACTTGACCAGAATCGTTCCGGGTCGAATTATCTGGGCATAAGTTCTTCCACTGTCATCCAGCAGATGCGCTTCGCCGTAGTTGTAGTAAAGCTGTCCCATCACCGTCTCGTCTGCAAAGCGAACATCCAAAACCTGAAGTTCCATCCGTCTTGCCAGCCAAGGCGAATAACTTGAAGCCGTATGACTACTTTGAATATCTGCTTACAGAGATTCCAAAACATGTGTAAGATAAAAATACAGGTTTCCTTGAAGAATTACTGCCTTGGTCAAAAACACTGCCAGAGCATATCCGAAAACCAAAGAAAACAAGTGATGAATGATTGGACCGTAAAAGCGGTCTTATCTTCGTCAAGGTACTCTCGTTTCACCATTTACGGTCTACCTACCATATTTTACCCTTCATATTTTTAAGTTAATCTAATCGACCCATCAAAAAACCAGGGTAAGGGAGATTTTCTCCCACTACCCAGTTACATATATCAGTTCATTATAAAAAGCTTAGTTTTTTGTCTTGACAATTGAACCACTATATTAATCAGACCTAGAATTTGTTTCGGGGAGATTTTTTCGGAAGTTCACATTTTAGCTTCCACCCAATCCAGTAAATGATTCCACCAATCACTCCGCCTAAAGTATTGTAGCAGATATCGGATAGTTGAAACGTTCCAAGTCTAAGGAATAGCTGCAAAAATTCAATCGAAACTGAAAACAAAAATGCTGTCTTTCCACATGCCCATATAATGGAGCCAAACCAGATTTTATTTCTTATCTGTCCATCTCGTTTTTTCAGGATGACCTTTTCCTTCGCTGTCCACATGAGGCAAATCGTAAACGGCATCATAAGCGCAATGTTTTCAAAACATTCTGTTGTCAAAGTAACTGTTCCATCCGCAGTTTTTTTCCAAATCCACCATCCGCCCATGACATTTGATAATGGATTTGCCCACAGGTTTCGATTTAAAAGCGTCTGGAAAAGAATCATGACTGTAAAAAACACAAGGCAAAACAGCCTTCTAAAAAAAGAAGACTGCTTAAAATTTAAAATCCAGGCAATACAAACCTGCTTCATTCCCTTTCCGGCATTGTCAGGCTTATACGCATACAGATAAAAGAACAGAATAAACACAGAAAGTATCACCGCAAACCAGAATGGATGATACAACGCAGTAAGAATATTTGTCAGGATACTTTTTACTAATGTCATGTTTTTTCTGCCCCTTTTCTCGTCTTATTATTTCAAATCTTCAAAAAGCTGTTTTTCGTATACACCATCTTCAATCAGCTTCGCAAAAGATTTCACAACATACTCTTTATCTTCTTTATAAGTAACTCCAAACCACTTATCATGAGAGTCTAACACCTTAACCGATACCTTTCCTGCCTGAAGCAGTTCATCAATATAAATCGGAAGCAGATACTCTGCCTTTAAGATATTCTTCTCTCCCATGTTGGCAAAAAATTCTTTAAATCCATCCTCCAAAGTCTGCATAAACTCCGGTGTTAAGCCCCACATATTCATAGAAACATAAAACTCTGCATCAATCGGTGTAAGCACACTGTCATTTTCCACAGCTGCACCATCTGATGTCTTTACAATATTAGAAGTTTCATCTACACCTGTCAAATAACCGGCTTCATTTACCTTGCAGACTCCTCTGGTAACTGCACCATTTTCACTTAAGGTATTCTTCAGGATAAAGCCTGCCATGCAGAACTCATTTGCTTTCTCTGGTGTATAAGTTTCCAGAAAACTATGCAACTTCACAAATGCTTCCTTTCCATAATAGTCATCTGCATTGATAACTGCAAACGGCTCATGAAGTACATCCTTGCAGGCAAGAACAGCCTGGCCGGTTCCCCAAGGTTTGGTACGGTCTGCCGGAAATTCTACTCCCTCCGGAAGCGCATCCAATTCCTGATATGCATAAGCGATTTCTACATTCAGTTTCTTGCAGGTCTTTTCAATACGGTCACCGATTGCTTCCTTAAAGGCATCCTCGATGTCCTTACGAATAATAAATACGATTTTGTTAAAACCTGCTTCTATTGCATCATGGATAGAATAGTCCATGATGATTTCTCCGTTTAAACCAACCGGAGCAAGTTGTTTGATTCCACCGCCGAATCGGGAACCGATA
>OGRK01001210.1_pt1 | contig 17589 bp, 9 predicted proteins | sample 1553471 | NCBI WGS metagenome assembly OGRK01 (sample SAMEA2580080, study PRJEB22360) | human gut metagenome | biome: human gut; feature: human-associated habitat; material: faeces | place: Denmark | collected 2008/2010
ATGAGGATGATAAGACAGAACGGGCTTCTGGAAAAATGTCGTGAACAGTGCATAAGAAAGGAAATGTTTATGCCTGACCAGACGGCTGTTAATACATTTGCAACAAGAGTTAATTTGTGTGGACGAAAGTTTAATGACCAGAGGAGGCTGCATGACAACACTGTTTTTCAGCATTTTACAACTACCTTCCGGGTGTTTCCGGTGATAAGGACTGTTGCAGTCAAGCCGTGGGAGATTGATAAAATGCATAATATACTTGGGCTTCATGAATATGATGAGCTTCTGGATTCTTATAACAGGGAGCATGAAGAGTACATGGCAGTTTCACGTATTCCTGTGTTTTTCTCGATTAATGAACAGTACGCACCATATCTGGCAGTGTGCCTTAAATCGCTGGCTGTACATGTGGCTTGTGATGAGCGTTACCGCATAATCGTTATGTGCGATAATGTGAAGAATATTACGATGATTCAGCTTCGTAATGTGATAAAGGATTATGAAAACATAGATATTGAATTCGTTGATATAAGAAAGAAAATGTACGAATATTCTGAAAGCTTTGGACAGACAGTTACTGACAGACAGGAAAACAGGCTTTATTCAGGCGAGTTTACACTGACGATATATTTCAGGTTATTTATTGCAGAGCTTTTTCCAGAGCTTAATAAAGCTGTGTATATTGACTCTGATACCGTAATAAATGATGACATTGCAAAGCTTTATTCAGTTGATATGGGAGATGCAATGTTTGGTGCAGTAAGAGATACATTTGCAGGAAAGAATACAATACTGGCTCATTACATTGAAAATGTAGTGGGAATAGAGCGGAATGAATATGTCAATTCAGGAGTGCTTCTTATGAACCTTGATAAGATAAGACAGGCTCATCTGGCAGACAGATTCTTAAAGCTTATGGCTGAATATCACTTTGACAGTGTTGCACCTGACCAGGATTATATTAATGCTATGTGTGCAAAAGAAATATATTTTCTTGATAAGGAATGGAATGTTATGCCTAACAAGGGCGGGGAGTATATAGCAAGACCGAAGCTGATACATTATAACCTGTTTGACAAGCCGTGGCATTACAGCGAGATTCCGTATGAGGAGTATTTCTGGCAGTATGCAGCGGAGTCGGGATTTTATCCGTTGCTGATTAAACAGCGCAAGCAGTATGGGGATAATGAAAAGAAAGCTGACCGTGAGAATTTAAAGAAGCTTCTTGCAAGGGCTGAGAATATTGCGGACGGTGATGGGGTTAAGTTTTCTGATGTTGTGGGAAGCAGATTTGTTGTGGATAGTGGTTTCGTGAAGGATAGCAGTGATGCTGCAAAATAAATTATGTCGGAGGAGATATGATTGGTGATAGGGAGCAGGTCTATGAAAATATTAGGACAGCTGTAAGCCTTAATCAGTTGAATTCAAAGGTTGAGCCGGGAGACCCTAAGCTGTTACGCGAAGATAAAGAAGCATTACTAAGACATTATATTGATTACCGCACAGCATATGGTTTTTGTGTGAAGAAATATATTGCAGAAGCTATATTTCATGCCGGGACTTCTGCGGTGGGGCTTATAACACAAGTTGACGGACTTGAGAATCTTTCTGGAATCAGAGGTCCTGCGATTGTAACATGCAATCATTTCAGCCCGTTAGACCCTGCAATTGTCAGGTTTGCAATGAGAAAAGCTGGATTCAGAAGAATAAGTATTGTTAATCAAGATTCTAACCTTGCAATGAAAGGTTTTGTCGGGTATATGCAAAAATATGCCGACACAATGCCCGTAAGCAGCCTGAAATGGTTTATGGAGACTGAGTTTCCTAATCAGATTAAGAATGCACTTGATGAAAACAAACTTGTGCTTATATATCCTGAGCAGGAAATGTGGTTTAATTATCGGAAGCCCCGCCCATGCAAAAGAGGTGCATATCTGTATGCGGTAAAGTTTAATGTGCCGGTGATTTCGCTGTTTGTTGAACAGCAGGTTAAAAGTACACATTTGCACACATTCAGGGTACATGTCCTGCCAGTAATATATCCGGACAGACAGCTTGATGAAAGAACAGCAAGTTTAAGAATGCAGCACACAGACTATGAGCAGAAATGTGCTGCATATGTCATGGCATATGGAAAGAAGCTGACTTACGATTTTGAAGAGGGCGATATTGTAGGAAGATAAAAGCATTTGACGCGGAAAGAATTGAAGTGTATATATATTTGAAGAAATTACAAAGATTGAGAGGAAAATGTATATGAAGATACATTCAGTGGCAGTACTTGGAGCAGGAGCAGTCGGCTCTTATGTTATATGGGGACTTTCAGAAAAGAAGGATATAAGTTTAAGCGTTATTGCAAAGGGCGAAAGAGCGGAAAGACTTAAGGCAGAAGGCTGTCTGATTAATGGAAAGACATACCACCCGGAGGTATTGACCCCAGAGGAAGCAAAAGGTGTTGACCTTCTTGTTGTATCATTAAAATACGGCGCACTTGCAGGTGCATTAGATGATATTAGGGAAGCCGTCGGTGAGAATACAATTGTCATGAGTCTTATGAATGGTGTTGACAGTGAAGAGATAATATCTACCAAGATAGATAAATCACATATCATTTATTCACTTATAAAGGTGGCGTCACACCGCGAAGGTAAGGAATATGTGTTCAATCCTGAGACTACAATAGGCATTATATATGGAGAGGAAACTGCACCATTTGGGAGTGAGAGAGTTGCGGCAATAAGAGATTTATTTGATGGAACAGGACTTAATTACAGAGTGACTGAACATATCAAAGAAGAGATATGGAGCAAGTATAGACTTAATATCTGTAACAATCTTCCACAGGCTATTATTGGAGCAGGTGTTGGCTGTTATACTGACAGTGAGCATATGAAAGCAATCAGCGAAGGATTACGTAAGGAGGTTGAAGCAGTAGCTCTTGCCAAAGGCATTGATATGAGCAGGTGTGCAGATAACTCAAGCCGAGGAAGCGCTGTTCCGCCAACAGCAAGATATTCAACACTGCAGGATATTGACGCTGGCAGACACACAGAGATAGATATGTTCTCCGGCGCAATGATGCGCATGGGGAAAGAACTTGGAATTGATACACCATATAATGAATATACATATCACATCATCAAGGCACTTGAAGAGAAGAATGATGGCATGTTTGATTATGATGAGAATAGTGAGGCTGTGACTTATTCTAAGTAGTGGCAGACGGATTTAGCAGGCATGTGGGGTACAATACAGAAAATATAAGATATTAATCATGGCGCAGCCTTTTTAAGGGCTGCGCTTATTGCTTCTATAAAGACGGAATATGTATATCTGTTGGCTGAATCATAGGTTATGTTGGTTGTGCCGGCTTCCATGACTTTAGCAGCAACTTCATCAAATGAAGTTGTGAGCTTAGGGTACATAGTTGTGATTGATTCAGAAAGATTAACAAGCTCAATGCTGTTAATGTTAGAGGAATCAACTGTGACCTGGATATCAACGGGGTTGCCGTCTAACAGAATAGAGGCGGTATATACTCCGGGGCAGAATTTAGGAGCGTCGGCATTATCAAGGGGTGTCTCAATATTAGAAGAAGCAGAAGCATTTACAGTGCTGCTCTTAGGTTTAGTGGTATTCCTGGAATTATCAGAACTATTGCTGCCAAGACGGATAACAGCGAATATAATAAAAGCTATTATAATAGCAGCGATAACCGCTCCAATAAGGAGCTTTTTAAATGGAATAACAACAATTTTAGTCTGACTCATCACAAAGAAACCTGCCCTTCATATTCATTATTACAAAATATATGGAGGATATAAGGAGATTATGATTAAAATGTGGTATATTAAATACAAATGTATTGGATAGTGTAAAATGGCACATTAAATTAATGCATAGCTTGAAAAACCTACTAAATTGTTAAATATGATGAAATGGTAGGTTTATGAAGAGGTGAATGATTATGAACAGTAAATTTATCAAAACATTTGCAGTAATAGTGATTATAGCGGCAGGCATGACAGCGTGTGGACAAAAGAAAAATGTCACAACAGATGATGTATCAGAAAAAGAGATGGCGAACATACAGGAGACTGCAGCACAGGAGGTGACAGCACAGGAAATTATAACACAGGAGATTACAACCGAAAAAGAACCGGAAGATGACGAATATGTTCTTGTAAATAAATACATACCGGATATATATGTCGAATTGATGTATGCAACAGACAATAACTTTACAGGTGTCAGAATATATGATTTCACAGACGCATACCTTCGATACGGAACAGTTAAGAAGCTTGCAAATGTGCAGAAAGAACTGAAAGAACAGGGGTACAGCTTAAAGATTTGGGATGCATACAGACCGTTTGAGGCACAGCAGAAATTATGGGAAGTATATCCGGACCCTAACTATGTGGCAAATCCGGCTAACGGAATGAAAAAGCATAATATTGGAGGAACAGTGGATATTACAATGGTTACTGCTGATGGAAGTGTTATATCAATGCCGACAGAATTTGATGATTTCTCTCTAAAAGCAGATAGAGATTATTCTGATATAGAAGATGAAGAGGCTGTGAAAAATGTGATGATTCTACAGAATGCTATGGAAAATAACGGATTTACAGGCTATCAGGGAGAATGGTGGGACTATTCAGATACGGTGGAATATGAAGCGGTTGATTTCGAACCATGATGAGACATGATATGAAAAAGTGCATTATGGTAAAGCAAATGATGGTAAAGTCTATTATAGAAAGATTAGGGGAGTAACACATGTCATTACAATTAATTCTGGGAAGCTCAGGTGCGGGTAAATCGCACTATCTGTATACGCATATAATTGAAGAGTCAATGAAGAATCCTGACAGGAATTATATAGTTGTTGTGCCGGAGCAGTACACTATGGCAATTCAGAAAAGACTGGTGTCCATGCATCCAAGAAAAGGAATACTTAATATAGATGTTGTGAGCTTTGAAAGGCTTGCGTATAAAGTATTTGAGGAAGTGGGTGAGGATAATCTTGAAGTCCTTGACGATACAGGAAAGAATCTGATTATTAAAAGAGTTTTGGAGCAGAACAAGGACAGATTAAAATATTTTGGAAGTAATCTGTCTAATACAGGATTTGTGTCAGAGATGAAGTCTGTTATATCGGAAATGCTTCAGTATGATATCAAGCCGGATGTTATGCAGAATGCGGCAGGTGCAGCATACAGTGATTCAGAGGGAAGTGCAGCACTTCAGTATAAGCTTGATGATATCGTACTTGTATACAATGCGTTTGCTGAGTACATAGACAAAAACTATATAACTAAAGAAGAAATACTGGATAAATTATGCAGTAAGGTTACAGAGTCAGAGAGAATAAAGAATTGCGAGATAGCATTTGACGGATTCACAGGATTTACGCCGGTTCAGTATAATTTACTGACAATTCTTTTATCAATGTGTCCGAAGATATATGTTTCTCTGACAATTGATGCATCTGAGCGTGAAAATTCAGTAAGAGGCAGGGAAGAACTTTTTTTCATGAGTAAGGACTGCGTATCAAAGCTTTATAAGATATGCGATGAAGAACATGTGAAAGTCCTTGAACCTGTGTATATTGCAGGAAAAGTAGTACCGGGAAAGAATGTAATTGTAAATGTTAATTCAAGATTTAAGAATTCAGAAGAACTGGATTTCCTGGAACAGAATCTTTTCAGAAACAATTCGGGAAGATTTAATCAGAAGACTGACAACATAGTTATATATGAGGGAGCTGTTGCCAAGGAAGAATTAACATTTGCAGCAGGAGAAATAATAAGACTTACAAGACTGTGCGGATACAGATATAACGAGATTGCGATAGTTACTGCGGACATGGATGGCTACGGCAAACTGGCGGCTAATATATTAAAGCAGAACGATATACCATATTTCTTAGATTACAAGCGCCATGTGACGGACAATCCATTTATTGCGGCAATTAACGGTGCACTTGGAATAATAGAGAATAATTACAGCTATGACAGCATATTAGGATTCCTAAGAACCGGAATGAGCGGAATGGAGCGCGAAGATATCGATCTGTTAGACAATTACTGTGTTGCAGTTGGAATCAGAGGCAGGGGAAAATGGCATGAACCATGGATAAGAAAGTTCAGGGGAACAGTCAATAATACTGACCTTGAGAAGCTTAATTCACTAAGAACAATGATAACGGATATGTTGGATCCATTGGAAGAAGTGCTTAAGTCAAAGGAATCTAATGTTGCAGATATGGTAAAGGCTCTTTACGAATTCCTTGTGCGTGAAGATATGGAGCAGAAGGTAAGTGTGCTTAATGACAGCGAGTACACTGGTGATGAATATGCGCAGTTATATAAGAAAGTTATAGAAGTATTAGATAAAATGTATGCCCTTCTTGGAAGCGAGAAGGTTGGTATTAAAGAATTTAACAAGATACTTGCGTCAGGATTTCAGGAGATCAAGATAGGACTTATTCCGCAGACCAACGACTGCGTTGTTATCGGAGATATAGAAAGAACCCGTCTTGACAATATCAAGGTCATGTTCTTTGTCGGAATCAATGACGGCAATGTACCTAAAAAGGCTGATTCAAGAAGCGTTCTGTCAGAAAGCGACAGGGAGTATCTTGAGGATAATGGGATTGTTATGTCCGCTTCCGTAAGAGAGAAAGCATTTACACAGAGATTCTATCTGTATCTTATTATGACGAAGAGTGCGGAAAAGCTGTACATGTCATATGCTGTGAAAAACAGTGAGGGTGCAGCACTTATGCCATCTTATATTATAAGAAGCATGAGAAAAATGTTTCCACAGTGCCTTAAGTTATCTTACAAAGACACAGCACAGCAGAATTCTTATGTAACAATACCACATGCGGCTTACAGCTTTGATAATACTGAAATTGCTGCAAATGTAGATGAGGATATTATTGATTCACTTACTGGCGGCAGGCTTGTCGGAAGTGTAACTTCTTTTGAGAATTTTGCAGAGTGTCCATTGAGATATTACCTGAGGTATGGAGTTGATTTAAAGGAAAGGGAAGAATTCACATTTTCACCGGTAAACTTCGGCGTCGTATTGCATGCGGTTATCCGTGAGGTGTGCGATGAAATCAAGAAAAACGGTGAGTCGTACTATCTGATATCAGAGGAGAAGCGCCGCGAGATGGTAAAAAGAAGTGTTTCTGCAATTACTGACATATACCAGAACAGTATCCTTAAGGATTCAAGCCGTAATTCATTCATGATTAAGCGAATGGAAGACCTTGCAGACCGTACTATATGGGCAATGGGTGAGCAGTTAAAATGTGGTGATTTCGTGCCATTTGTATTCGAGCATAAGTTTAATATGGAAGTCGGAGACGGAGACAGAAAGCAGCTTATGAGCGGAACAATTGACCGCGTGGACATATGTGAGAACGACACAGATGTGTATGTCAGGATTATTGATTACAAGACTGGAAAGAAGGATTTCAACATAGTAAAGACCTACTATGGAATTGATATCCAGCTTATGGTCTACATGGAAGCGGCGATGAAGCTTGTGGCAAAGATGCGTCCGGGTAAAAATGTGCTTCCTGCCGGAGTATTCTACTACAACATAAGCGACCCGATTGTATCTGCAACAAATGAGAGTGCGGAAGAGATAGAGGATAAGATTAAGGGTGAACTGCGTCTTAAAGGAATGGTTAATTCGGATAAGGATATTGCCGAGAAGATGGACAATACCGAGGGTACATCACTTAATATTCCAGTTAGCAGAAAGGCTGACGGCGGATTTGACTCACGAAGAAGCAAGGTGATGAATACAGAGCAGTTTAATATGCTTGGAAGATTCGTTGATGTAAGAGCCATTGATACTGCGGACAGAATTGCAGGCGGTGATATAAGGAGAAGTCCTTATAAAGATGGACAGTTTTCAAGCTGTGACAGATGTCCTTATGGGGCAGTGTGTGGATTTTCAGTGGATTTGCCGGGCTGCAATTACAGAAAATTAAAGAAATTTGATGATGAAGTGTTATGGAATAATATAAAGGAAGGGGTTGATGAGAATGGAAAGAAAATGGACACCGGCGCAGAAGAGCGCGATTGATACAAGAGACTGTAATGTGCTGGTTTCGGCGGCTGCCGGTTCAGGAAAGACTGCTGTTCTGGTAGAGCGAATCATTTCCATGATTACAGACCCTGACAAGAATATAGATATAGACAGGCTGGTTGTTGTTACATTTACAAAGGCGGCAGCATCCCAGATGAAAGACAAGATAAGAAAAGCACTTGATTCAATGCTTGACGAGAATCCGAGGGATGTGAACCTTTTAAGACAGATAACACTGCTTAACAACGCACAGATAACAACTATAGACAGTTTCTGTCTATGGATAATCAGAAATCATTTTCCAGAGGTTAATCTGGACCCGGGGTTCAGGATAATGGACGAGGGTGAGAAGAAGCTTATTGAAAATGATGTGTTGGAAGATGTGCTTGAGGAATTCTATGCCGAAGCAGATGAAGAATTCTTTAATCTTGTTGATGCATTTGGCATGGGACGGGACGATTCAGGGCTTGTGAGCATTATAGATAAAATATACCGTTTTTCAAGAAGCAATCCGTGGATTGATGAGTGGTTTGACGAGTGCATGTTAGTTTATGATGATGAGACTTACGATAATCCTGCAATTAAGGAGCTGTATGATTCAATTAAAAATGCACTTCTTGATTACCGTGATAAATACAACAGATTAGTAGATATCTGTTCTGAGCCGGCAGGACCTGCAGCATATACAGGTGCTTTGCAGTCTGACCTGCTTGGAATTAATGAGATGATTAATTCACAGGATTTTGGAGAGCTTGGCAGAAGGATAAGAATATTTTCATTTGAAGCTCTGTCAAGAAAGAAGGATGCAGGAGCAGACCCGGATATTAAGGAATATGTTAAGGGGCAGCGAAAGTTGTTTAAAGATTACATAGGACGGCTTAATGATAAGATATTCTTGAAAGATGATGAGGGAATATTTGCAGACATGCAGGGGGCAGGCATCCAGATACGGACTTTACTTAAAGTGGCAAAGGTGTATGCCAAGCGTGTTTCAGAGGTGAAGCGAGAGAAGGGCATAATTGATTTTAATGACATGGAACATCTTGCTCTTTCAATACTTGTAAAGAAAGAAGATGGAAAGCTTGTATACACAGAGACTGCCGACAAGCTTGCGAACAGATTTGAAGAGATACTGATAGACGAGTATCAGGATTCCAATCAGCTGCAGGAGGTTATTCTTAATGCGGTGTCAAAGACGAGACTGTCCGGTGAGAATAACAATATATACATGGTTGGAGATGTAAAGCAGAGCATATACAAGTTCCGTCTTGCCTGCCCGGAGCTTTTCATAGAGAAGTACGATACATACGGCGAGACTGGCGATAATGTTAGAATTGAATTACAGAAGAATTTCCGAAGCCGGGAAAATGTACTTGAGTGTGCCAATGATGTGTTCAGTCATATCATGAATAAGAATTTTTCAGGAATCGGGTATGACGAATCTGTAAGGCTTAATGCGGGGTTTCCATATCCTGAATACAGTGACAGTAATTATGGTGATGAAGCCAACAAGAGTACAGATGTAATTCTTATATCTTCAGAGAATGAAGAAGAAGCTACGACAAGAGAGCTTGAGGCAGACAGGCTTGCAAAACTGATTGAGGGAATAGTTGATTCTGGTGTAAATGTGTATGATTCAGATGAGAATATATACAGACCGGCAGAATACAGGGATATAGTAATTCTTACAAGGTCAGTTACAGGTTGGGCAGATACATTTGCAGATGCCCTGATGGACAGGGGGATACCGGCGTATACAGATTCGTCAACAGGATATTTCAGCGTGCGTGAGATACAGGTAATCTTAAGTATGCTTACAATAGTAGATAATCCGGTTCAGGAGATAAGCCTTGCGGCGGCAATGATGTCTTACTTTGGAGGATTTACGGCAGCGGAGCTTGGAATGGTGAGAAAGCTTGGCAGGGAGCATGCAGATAAGAATGTGCATAATAATCTGTATGAACATTTGAAAGCAGTTGCAGTGCTTGGCGGAGCAGATAAGATACAGGAGACGGATGTTAAGCAGCTGTCCGGCAAATGTGCGTTATTCCTTGCAAAGCTCACAGAATACCGAGACAAGAGCAGCGTTGAGTCACTATATGATCTGTGCTGGGAGATGATATATGATTCAGGCTACTACGATTATGTGGGAACAATGCCTGCCGGAGCACAGAGACAGGCTAACTTAAATGTCCTGCTGGAAAGAGCAGCGGGATATGGAAAGTCAAGTTATTCAGGTCTGTTTAATTTCTTAAGATATATTGAAAGACTTAAGAAGTTTGACGAAGATTTTGCAGAGGGGGCTGCCAGTCTTGATAATGAGAATCTTGTAAGAATTATGAGTATCCATAAGAGTAAAGGTCTTGAATTTCCGATTGTAATACTTGCCGGAGCACATAAAAGCATTAACTTTATGGACGCAACTGCGCCTGTGCTTGTAGACCAGAACTTAGGAATTGCAGTTGATTATGTTGACCTTGAAAGAAGAACGAAGACACCTACTATTATTAAAGGTGCTATGGCAAGAAGAATTGTAAGAGAGTCGATAGCAGAGGAAGAGAGACTTCTCTATGTAGCAATGACAAGAGCAAGGGAAAAACTCATAATTACCGGAGTTGTAAAAGATGCAGACAAGACACTTGATAAATACAGGGGAAGGGCTGAGCAACTTGCAGCAGATGGAATGTTGTCTTTCGCGGACAGTGAGAATATAAAGAACTATCTTGATATGATAATGCCAGTGTGTCTTATGGATTCAGATAAATTGAAAGGCAGCTTTAAAGTGATGGTTGATGCCGGAGAGGATTCTTGGGCTGATGTGGATGAATCCGGGGAGATGGCTGGTGAAGCGAATGCTGTTAGAATCGGGGGACTGTCTGATGAAATTATGGAAGCTGTGTCTTATCCTTTATTAGAGGAGCTTCCGGAGTATGTTCCTGATGATAACGCAGCCGGAAGGATGAAGCTGACGGTTTCGCAGCTTAAGGCTATGCAGGCGGATGATGATTCAGAGGAAAATGCTTACATGGATGAATCTGTGAAGACAGCACTTAAAAAGGAAGAATGTGATGAGACAAACAGCATAATTCCAAAGTTCATAAGCGGTGAGGAAGTTAAGCTTGCTGCTAATGAGCGTGGTAGCGCATATCACAGGGTTATGGAATGTCTTGACTATTCAGTAAGTGTGAACCTTGATGGAGTTAAAGCAGATATTAACAGAATGTTAGAAACAGGCAAGATGAATGAATTACAGGTGAAAAGTGTCAATCCGTGGGATATATATACATTTGTACAATCAGATACAGGCAGGAGAGTTGCAAATGCGGTGAACTGTGGCAGTGTCAGAAGAGAACAGCCTTTTGTATTTGAGTACGAAGGACAGCTTATACAGGGTATAATTGACTTGTGTTTTGAAGAGGACGGAGAACTTGTGATTGTTGATTATAAGACTGACAGGGTTATGAAGGGCAAAGCGGGGGAAAAAGAGCTTGTCAAAAGATACGCAATCCAGCTTGATTACTATGCAAAAGCGCTGGAACAGCTTACCAGAAAAACTGTAAAAGAAAAAATTGTATATTCATTTACTTTAGGAAAAGAAATAATGTGTTAAAATTACGAAAAATTTTCTCTAACATGTAAAATGCGGTTGAAAATATTGTACAATAATGGTAATATAAACATGATTTGTGAATAAAACATATCAAATTTGCACAAAAATGTGCATAAAATGGAAAAGGAGAGGAAAAATGAAAAAGCAAGTAAAAAAGTTTATGAGTGCATTACTTGCATGTTTAATGGTGGCAGTGTCAGTTATAGTATTTGACATGAATCCAGTACATGCAGCTTCTGGCGCAATAACAGAAGCATCAGGCTGGCTTGAGACAGCATATGTTAAATGGACACCTGTAACAGGAGCTACAGGTTACAATGTATATGTTAAGTCTGCAAGTGCCTCAGATTCAGCTTATGTCCAGTTGGACGATGAGCTTATCAGAAAGTATCCATCTTACATGAGAGCGGATGCTGTAGGATTAAAAGCAGGCGATTATGTTATGAAGATTGTTCCGCTGAACAATGGCAAGGAGAATACATCAGCTGCTATCGTTTCAGATAAGCTTACTGTAAATGCACATGACAGAAGCGGATTTACATTTTCAAGTAATTCACCGGTAAAGAATGGCGTTGGTGCATATAACAACGATGGTACATTAAAGTCTAATGCATCTGTTCTTTATGTTACAGAAGCTAATAAGAATACAGTTAAGATGAAGATTGGTAACACAGAATATACAGGTGTAGCAGCTATTACACAGGCAATTAAGGCTAAGAGTAACTGCCAGCCAGTTGCTATCCGTATTATAGGTCAGGTAACATTAAGCGGACTTGCCTGCAAAGATGTATCATCAGCATATGCAATTGGTGTTAAGGGAGCAGCTAACGTAACATTTGAGGGTATTGGTGATGATGCTACTTTATATGGAGCAGGTGTGGCTGTATTCCAGTCAACAGGCATAGAAGTAAGAAACCTTGGTCTTATGAACTGGGGCGGTGGAAAAGACGGAGATGGTATATCTCTTAAGCAGTCACTTGGTGTATGGGTACATAACAACGATGTGTTCTATGGTGATGCTGGTTCAGATGGTGACCAGGCTAAGGGCGATGGCTCTATGGATTTAAAGGATAATTCTCAGTATGTGACAGTATCTTACAATCATTTCTGGGATTCAGGAAAGATGTCACTTTGTGGCATGAAGTCAGAGTCAGGTGAGAACTGGATTACATATCACCATAACTGGTTTGACCATTCTGATTCAAGACATCCTCGTATCAGAACAATGTCAGTTCATGTATATAATAACTACTATGATGGTAATTCTAAATATGGTGTAGGCGCTGCAAAGGATAGTGAGGCATTCGTAGAGGCTAACTATTTCAGAAACTGTAATTATCCAATGCTCAGTTCAATGCAGGGAAGTGATGTTCTTGCAGGCGGAATATTCTCAAGCGAGAATGGTGGTGTCATCAAGGCATACAACAACTATATGGAAGGTCAGAAGTCTGTTATATATGCTAATTCGGATGCTGGTACAACAACTGCAAGTGCAACTGATTTCGATGCATATCTTGCAACATCAAGAAGTGAAACAGTACCTTCAACTTATAAGGCAAAGCAGGGCGGAAAGACATATTCTAATTTTGATACTAAGGTTGATTTAGGTGTTGATACTGCTGATATTGATGCACCTGCAGATGTTCCTTCAATTGTAACTAAGTATGCAGGACGTATTATGGGCGGAGATTTCAAGTGGACATTTGATAACAGTGTTGATGATACAAGCTATTCACTCAACAGGCCATTAAAGGATAAGCTTAATGCATACAAGACATCTCTTGTATCAGTAGGTGGTGGAAGCGTATCATCAGGAGAAAAGCATATACATAATTATGTAAGTACTATAACAAAGAAAGCTACATGTGCTGAAGAAGGAGAAATTACTTACACATGTACAGCTACTAATGGAACTTGCGATAAGAAGACATACACAGAAGTAGTTCCAAAGACAGCTCATACATATGGTGAATGGAAAGTGGTTAAGGCAGCAACTGCAACAGAAACAGGCGTTAAGAGCCGTACATGTACAGTATGCAAGAAGAATGAGACAGCAATTATTCCGGTTATTGGAGGAGAAGATCCAGATACACCAGTTACAGAAGATTCATATACAATGGATTTCAGTAATGGATTGTCAAGTAAATTCTTTACAATAACAGGAAGTACATCAACAGGCAAAGGCTCTGTAACTTATAATGGGGTTGAGTATAAAACATGTCTTAAGATGGAAAGTAAGACAAATATTTCATTTACAGCACCATCAAAAGGAAAGCTTACACTTGTGTTTGGCGGTACAACAGCAGCTTCTGGGAAAACTGTTATTATTACCGAAGATGGAGTAGCTTTTGGTAAGGAAGGAAAGGTAACTGTAGCTTCAGATGGAACAGCCATTGTTAATGTTGCTGCTGGTAAAAAAATAGAAGTAACAAAGGGAGATGGAATAAATCTTTTCTATATAGTTTACACACCAGAGAAGACAGAAGTAACCCATACACACAGCTATACAAGCAAGGTAACAAAAGAAGCAACATGTACAGAAGCTGGAGTGCTTACATATACATGTACATCAACAACAGGAACATGTGACAAGAAGACATACACAGAAACAATCCCAGCAAAGGGACACAGCTTCAGTACAGAGTGGACAGTAGATGTTGAAGCAACAGAGACAACACCAGGAAGCAAGAGCCACCATTGTACAGTATGTGATGCGAAGACAGATGTAACAGAGATACCTGCAATAGGACCAAAGTATGATGCAGAATATTATGCACCAGTATTTGATGCAAAGTATTATCTTGCAACTAATCCGGATTTAAAGGCAGCATTTGGAGATGATGAACAGAAAGCACTTGCTCACTTTGTAGAATATGGAATGGGTGAAGGTCGTCAGGGCTCAGCAGAATTTAATGTGTATTCATATAGAGCAAGATATGCAGATCTTGACGCAGCATTTGGAGATAATCTGGCAAGCTATTATATGCATTATATAAATGCAGGAAAAGCTGAAGGAAGAGACGGAACATTAGAGAAGACATATACAGTAGTCTTCAAGAAGAATGGGGAAGTTGTAAAGACAGAGACAGTAAAAGAAGGTGGAACAGCAACAGCCCCAGCAGAAATCGAGACAGAGAATGGCTTTAAAGGTTGGGATAAAGACTTTACAAATGTAACATCAGATATAGAAGTAAACGCAATATATGAAGAAAAACCAAAGTACGATGCTTCATATTATGCACCAGTATTTGATGCAGAGTATTATCTTACAGCAAATCCGGATATAAAGGCGGCATTTGGGGATGATGAGGAGCAGGCACTTATTCATTTTGTAGAATATGGAATGAGAGAAGGACGCCAGGGTTCAGCAGAATTTAATGTAAATGCATATAGAGCAAGATATGCAGATTTAAGTAATGCATATGGAGATGATTTAGTAAGTTATTATATGCATTATATAAATACTGGCAAATCAGAAGGAAGAAATGGTACATTACAGAAGACATATACAGTAGTTTTCAAGAAGAATGGAAAAACAGTAAAGACAGAAACAGTAAAGGAAGGCGAGTCAGCAACAGCACCGGCAGAAATAGAATCAGAGAGCGGATTTAAAGGCTGGGATAAGGATTTTACAAATGTAACATCAGATATGGAAGTTAATGCAGTATATGATTCGCTTGTATATAATGGAGTTGATTACTCGTCAGTGTTTGATGGAAAATATTATCTTGGATTATATGCAGATTTAAAAGCTGTATTTGGCGAAGATGAGAATTCAGCATTTATGCACTTTGTGAATTATGGAATAAATGAGGGACGCCAGGGTTCAGCAGAATTTAATGTGAATGCATATAGAGTACGATATGCAGATTTAAATGCAGCATATGGAGATGATTTGAAGAGTTATTATTTACATTATATATTATATGGAAAAGCAGAAGGAAGAAATGGTGCTGCTGAAAAGTAATATCAAGATAAGATAATAATTAAAGAAAGACACAGCCGGGTTATGTTGTTTAAGCTGGCTGTGTTTTTTAAGATATGTATGGTCATTATTAAACTTTGAAAAATCAATATTCATATTTTCCCAAGGAATTCCTTTGAAACATCCCTTGATATATTTAAACATTAAATTATAATAAGATTGGATACGGATGTTGCTATCTTTGATTGTATTAACAGTATGAGTACCATTTTGATCAATATCAATAAAGTAGAAATAATCTTGAAATTTATTAATGTTTAAAAGCATAAGGTTATGTGTTGTTATAATCAACTGTTCTTTTATATAAGGTTCAAGATTTTCAATCAGATTAGTCATCAATATATCATGTATACCATTATCAACCTCATCAATAGCAACAATTCCAGGTTTGGTAGCTGCAACAAAGATTGGAAAAAGATGTATAAGTCGTGATGTTCCAGTTGATTCACAATCTGCTGGTATTTCAACTATTTTATTAGCTATTTTTTGACGAGTAAAAGATTATATTCATATACATTATCAGTATTAGTAGTAGGGACTAGATTATATTTTATATCTTCTATATCTTTATACATTCCTTTTAAGAATTTCCGGAGATGATCTTTGGATTCATCAAGTTTCGGTAATTCATCTTTATTAATAGTACCATGCTGAAGATTTACAATTGGAATAACATCATATATTGAACCATGTGCACGGTATCCCTCATCGATATGATAAGAAATTGTTGAAAAATAATTAAGTACTTTTAATTAATTCTTATTAACATTGTTGTCAAAATATGAATTTGCCAGTTCTTCCCTTTCATATAACAGGATTGACAAGAATGTATGTTTACCCAAGTATTTTTCTATATTTACACTTAAATCCTCAGCAAAATCTGTATTAAGAAACAGTCTTGGGTTTATCTTATATTTAGGAATGGAAGAAGTTTTCTGTATATCAAAATATAGGCCTCTATTCTTACTAACCGTGAATTCAAGATGCTCATGTATTATATTCTCATCATCAAATTCTATGTTATATATTCCAGATTTATTATCCAATTCAAATCCGATTTCTATAACAGTGTCTTCTGTAGTATTGAGTGCACGGCAGTCTTTAATTATGCGTTTAATATCTAATGAAGAACGGATTTTATTCATTGCTTCGTTGTCAAGTTTATCCGAGTTTCGTTCAAGATAATCAGCAATAATATTCTTAATCTGCATTGTTGGACCGCTCCAGTCAACTTCACAGCTTTCACCAGGACGGTGTTCAAGGTGATTTGATATATCATTTGTAGCACAGTATTTACTGTAATCATCACAAAATTTTGTTTTTCCTACAGGAATTGTGCCATAAGTGTGACATTTATCCTGATACTCTTTCCATAGAAGGGTAAGTGTAACACCAACTCTCTTTAATTCATTATGAACATACTCATAATCAGGAAGTTCGTAAATATCTTCTGTTGTAAGTTTTTCAGGGAAAAACATCTTATAAAGCTCATCATCATTAATATCTTTGATGTTTTCATATGTTATGTTCTTCTCCTTTGCAATTCTCATAACTGTGCTTATGGAACTGCGTGACATATGTCTGGTTCTGGCAATGTCATTTTGAGACATGCCACTTGCGTTCAGCTCGAGAATGAGCCGAATCTTAATTCTGCTTGCCATAATTGTGGCCTCATTCATAGATTATAGGATTGAAAATCCTTAATAATTCTACTCCTAAAGGCAGTATGATTCTATGAACAAGCAGTATCAATGTGCGGACATACATATATAATTGTGTAGAGGTACTCATAAGCGGTCAGGCGGTATCTTTTTGCGGATAAACGGTACGCTAGGTGCGGAATATTCAGCATGAAGAAAAAGCTTAAAGAAAGATGTATTGA
>OGRK01001214.1_pt1 | contig 17519 bp, 15 predicted proteins | sample 1553471 | NCBI WGS metagenome assembly OGRK01 (sample SAMEA2580080, study PRJEB22360) | human gut metagenome | biome: human gut; feature: human-associated habitat; material: faeces | place: Denmark | collected 2008/2010
TAGGGGCGTCGCCGCCGAAGTCGGCCAGCCTGCGGCCCAAGGCCGAAAAGAGTTCGATTGCGCTTTTCATGGGGACAAAGATAGTGAAAGCCGAACGGCAAAAAGAAAAACTCGTTTGCATTTTTTTGCCTGAGGCGCATCCTATTTTCCGTAAAGATCGTGAAAGCCGCATAAAATATCCAAAGTTGTGCTATATTTGTATTATACGGAAAGTAAAACTCACGACTATGGAAAGAACATTCAAAGAGGCGCTCCGCCACCGCCGCAGTTATTACGCGCTGGCCCCCGAATCGCCCGTCGAAGACGCACAAATAGAGGAAATCGTACGCTTCGCGATCAAGCACGTACCGTCGGCCTTCAATTCGCAGTCCACGCGCGCCGTGCTGCTGCTGCACGAACACCACGAGGAGTTGTGGAAAATCGTGAAGCGCACGCTGCGGGCGATCGTTCCCGAAGATGCGTTCGCACGCACCGAGGAGAAGATCGAGCGCAGTTTCGCGGCGGGATACGGCACGGTGCTCTTCTTCGAGGATACGAACGTCGTCCGCGACCTGCAGCAGAAATTTCCGGGTTACGCCGGCAATTTCCCCGTCTGGTCCGAACAGACCTCGGCCATGCACCAGCTGGCGATATGGACGATGCTCGAAGACGCCGGGTTCGGCGCGTCGCTGCAACATTACAACCCGCTGATCGACAACGAGGTGCGCAAACGCTGGAGTCTGCCCGAAGAGTGGAGGCTGATAGCGCAGATGCCGTTCGGCACTCCGGCGGGCGAGCCGGGCGAAAAGACGTTCAAACCGCTGGACGAACGCATCCGGGTGTTCAGATAAGGGCATTCAGGCCGGTTTCGCAATAAAAAATCCGCAGAACCCGCAGAAAAAATTTGGAGTTTCGGATTTTTTGTTTACCTTTGCACTCGCAATTGCGAAACACGCCATGCGGAAATAGCTCAGTTGGTAGAGCGCAACCTTGCCAAGGTTGAGGTCGCGGGTCCGAGTCCCGTTTTCCGCTCTGACAATCAGCAACTTACAGAAATGGGGTTGCTGATTTTTTTGTTTGTCTACGGCAGAAAACAGGCTTAAAACAGCCTTTTCACGGCCTTGACTCTCCATAGACTCTCCATAAAACTCTCCATTGGAAATGCGCTTTCCCTCCTGCATCTAACGATGCAAAGCAATGACATTCAAAGTAATAATCCGAACAGATGTAATCTATAAAGACAATACCAGCCCCTTGTGTCTGCTGTTTTTCCATGATGGGCGTAAAAAATCGGTCGGTTTGGGTGTTTCCGTAGTCCGTTCCTGCTGGGATGCACAAGCACAAAAGGTAACGGACGATTGCCCCAACAGGGATGATATTCAGTTTCAGATAACAGCCAAAATCAAAGAGTACGAGAAGAAGATTAAGAAACTGGAAGCCCTCGAAATCCCCGTAACCTTTGAAACGCTGTTTGAGACCATCGGTAAACGTATGGATTGTACGGTAGGCGATTATTTCAAACAAATCATTGACAGGCTGGAAAAGGTCGAAAAATACGGTTCCGCCAGCAAACACAAGGTAACGTTGGCCCTTATGTCGCAATTCCGCTCGGTCAATATGCGCTTTGATGAATTGGATTTAACTTATCTGCGTGAGTTTGAAATCTTCCTGCGTCAAAGGGGTAACGTAAACAACAGCCTTGCTACCAAGTTCAGCGTACTGAAAGCCGTCTATAATAAGGCAGTTTCAGAGGGCGTATTTGTCCCAAAATCGAATCCCTTTCAGCAATTCAAAGTGGGTAGCCTATGGACGAATACCCGCAAGCGGGCCATCACGAAAGAGGACATCCACAAACTGATTGAGTTGGATTTATCGGACAGGGACTTTTACACCCAACTTGCCAAAGACATCTTTCTGTTCTCTTATTTCATGGCTGGAATCAATTTCAAAGACATTGCCCTGCTGACTTATGGAGACATTGACAATGGACGCATCTACTATGCAAGACGCAAGACGGGTAAGATGATGAATTGCTGTCTGACGGAACAGGCACAGGAAATCATCGACAAGTACCACACCGACCAAGTAGAGGAAGATTATCTGTTTCCAATCCTTGACCGCCAAATTCACACGACCGAGAAACAAATCTTGGAACGTGTTAAGAAAACGTTGAAGCACGTAAATAAACGCCTGCACGAATTGAGTGAGGAAATAGGACTGCATACGCCATTAACGACCTATGTAGCCCGTCATACTTACGCAACCGTCTTAAAGAGGTCAGGAGTAAGCGTAGCCTTGATTTCCGAATCGTTGGGACATTCAGACCTATCCACTACACAGATTTACTTGGATAGCTTTGAGAACAGTCAAATCGACGCAGCGATGCAACATCTCTTGTAAGGCAAAAAGAGGTCGGGAGCCTATCAACTCCTGACCTCTACAAACCTTATAAGTGCAAAGTAATTCTTAACCGAGATACTGTGTCAGCATATCCATAATCAACTGCTCCCGTGCCATACCTTTTATCGGGTGGGGTGTCATAATCTGGTCTGCTTGGTCGCGTGTGAGGTCGTTTATCTTTCGTTCCATTTCCGCTGTGAACACCTCGAAATCTTCATCGGGCTTCTGTTGCTTGATGATAAAGTCGATTAAATACCTGTTCATAAGGAATTTATCCTTGAATATCCTCTGTGCAGCCGTAAACCACTTGCTGCTGGCACGAAACCATGTTTTATCCTCAAAGATTTCAGGCAGTTTCTTCGTGTTCAGACACTCCACCAAGTCTTTCGCTTGCAGGGATTTCTTGCCGAAGCACCATAACGAAATCGTGGAGAGGGGGCAAGCCTTACTGTGCAGGAACATGGCGAAATCGAATACCTCGTTGGCTTCTTTGAGCATCATGGCAGGTGCGGCCATGTAATCCGATTTTTTCCAAACGGTGGTGCAGATGTTCATTTGCGCTATGACCTCTGTAATGGATAATTCAGCATTGAGAGGTTCGCAAATCACAAGGTCATTCAAATCCAACTGCAAATTCTGATAAGCCACCAATCGGTGCTGACCGTCCAATACGGCGTAATACTTTCCTGCATCCTCGTTGGGAATCTCAAACCCTTTCAAATCGACTAAGCGACCGCCCATCTGAATCACCTTTTCACCATCGGTTACCGTGATAGGGGTTAGCTGTCCATAGGCTTTCATGGATTTCTCTTTCTGTTTCACGGTTCTGACGTTTACAGGCCGATTGCCTTTGACAAATGCAAACTGACGCTGTGCGTCATCCATTGAAATAACCATCTTTTTCATGGCTTTTACATACTCTGTCCTTTATGCAGAGGGGCTGATAATGACTGCAATCCCCGCCCAAAGATTGCAGACCGCAAAGAACACCCTTGCGACAGGGCAAAGGTACTGGAGCATAGGCCATAATAGGATAGTGAACAGATGCTTCTCTCTAAATCAATAAGTTGTAATAAACCCTATAATATTATGTAAAATAATTGCCAAATTACTTGACTTTTGGACAGATATGTTGTATCTTTGCAAAGCAATTCAGTAAAGAATCCCACACTACAAATTGAGCAGTTCTTATAAGGGCAGATTCGTCTGCCTTTTCTTTGCGTTGTGTTACCACATTTTTTGAGTGCGAAATGAATATTTCCTTTAATAAGATAGTTTCAGAATCAAAAAATATGGAATCATTAAAAAGTGCATTCACTAAAAACAGCCACTTTTAATGACACATCATGTAAGAGTGAGAACAATTTATTTGTGCTGAAAAACTTTTCATCGAAAAAACGACGCACGTTTTTTTGCGATAATTTTTTTCTCACAACTCGTGTGATGAAAAACTTTTTTTGCCTGTTTTTTTATTCACGCATTTTTGCGTGTTAAAAAATATCGCTAAAAAAAGTATTCATCTTACTTGGTTGATGAATCTATTTTTCGTGATTAAAACTGTTCTTCATTTATCTGTTACCACATTTTTTGAGTGTGAAATGAAGATTTCCTATAAAGAATATATTTCAGAATCAGAAAATATGGAAAGCAGAGCAGAAACGGATAGAAGATTTGAGAGTTGAAAACATGTTTGCTGTTTTTGGCTTATTTGTAAAGTTGCCATTTAATGATGGAGATTCCATTAACATTAGAGAGATGAAAGATTACCACATTTTTTGAGTACGAAATGGATTTTTCCTATATAAGTATCTATTCAGAATCAAAAATTGTGGAAGCTCCAGAGAGATTCCCATTAAAGAGGAAATAGATAAAAAGATATATAATCACAATTAATAATCAACTATTTATGAATACAAATAACATTGCCAATCAAAATTGAACAATTAACGCTCCCGCTGGGGCAACTTACTTATCAGACTTTCTAACTGAGATTCCCACTAACTGCCTGTTCAACAAGAAGCAGACAGGATGCGGTGCTACCGAGTTGGCCATCCGCAACTCCATTCCAACCATTATCGCCATGCCTTATGTGGCATTGGTAAAGAACAAGACCATCTACCGCAAGGATGATATTTCCGTACTGGGCGTTTACGAGGGCATCCAAAAGCAGGACATCATCGACTATGCACAGAACCATTCTCCCTTAAAGATAGCTGTTACATACGATTCCGTGCCACGAACCATTAAGGCATTGCAAAGTATCGGCATAGACCCTTATAAAGATACTTTCCTGCTGGTGGATGAATGACACGTTTTGTTCAACTCCTATTCGTTCCGTTATAATGCCATTAAGAATTTGCTTGCAGAAGCCGCTAAATTCGATAAGGCAACTTATATGACAGCTACCCCTATTGAGCAGGAGTATGTTTTAGAGGAATTAAAGCACCTGCCTGTTTGTGAAATCAACTGACCGCATCTGCAAGAGGTCAAAATCCGTTCCCGTCAGACTTCCAAACCTGCACAGTATATCGTTAAGGAGTGCCGCAAGGTATTGGATAAAGGTTTACCCCATAACCTGCACATCTTCGTCAACAGCGTGGAGTTTATGAAAAAGGTAACCGACCTTGCAAAACTTACTCCCGAACAAGTTAAAGTGGTTTGTTCAGTTAGCGGGGACAATGGAGAGAATAACCAACGCAAGTTAGGCAAGGATTATCCCATCGGCCAGCCGTCAGACCCCGTAAGGAAGATAAACTTTTACACCTCTACCTGCTTTGAGGGGTGCGACATCTACGACGAGAACGGGGTTACATTCATCGTTAGCGACGGCAACAAGTCCCACACGCTGTTGGATATTTCCACGCTGTTCACACAGATTTGCGGACGGTTGAGAGATTCCAAATACAAGGGCGAGATTATCCATATCTATTCCACGACTAAATACAGCCGAGAGGTAACATTGGATGAATTTGTGACATCGACAAAGAAAGTGCTTGCAGAGGCGGTAAGTTATGCTGACGAGATAAACAAGTTGAGCGATACGGCACGGGAAAAGACCTTATCGAAAATCAAATATATCAACGAACAATATGTAAGGATAGAAGATAACCGCCTTATCGTGGATAAGAACCTTGCCAATATGGACATTGTGAATTTCAAAATCTGCCGTCATATTTACAGAACCTATGTAAACCTTACGGATGAACTACAACGAAACGGCTACACGATAACCCGCCACACGTTCAGCGAGATTATGGAGAAGATAGAGAACAAGACCAACGCAAGGGTTACGTTCAAAGACCTGTTCGATGAATACCACCGTCTGAAAACGACCAAGCCATTCTTTTCACTGGAGAGCCACGAGGACTTATGCGCTCAAATAGCTGTTAAATATCCATTGGTGAAACAGGCTTACGACGAGTTGGGAACGGACAAGGTACAGGCATTGAAATACCATGTAGGCAATATTAAACGAGAGTTGATGAAACGCCAGCCAGCACCTACCGAGTATAAAATCGTGAAGATGATAAACACGACCTTTACTAAGCAGACACCTATTGCCAAAAGTAAGGTCAAAGCAGAATTGCAACGCATTTACGATGATTTGGGGCTTCAACGAACTGCAAAGGCCGCAGACCTTAATAAATGATACGAGGTGAAGCAGACCACGCCTAAAATCAACGGCAGGACAACGGCCTGCATGACCATAATTAGAGATAGGATGATTGCAAAGTAAAGAGCAATACGCCAACTGAACACGCTGACTTAAAAACAGGCCAGCGTGTTTTTTTTGTCTATATACTGCCCACGAACAGATACATGAACTAAAGCCCCCTCCCCTTATCTAATGTGAAATCAATAAAAAAGCCATGAAAACATTGGACAGAAAGGCGTCAGAAATCCTGCGTGGATTATTGGCTCTGCAAAAATCGAAAATCGACAACTCAGACGGGGTGTATATGCCTGTTCATATCGAGATTATCGACAGAACAGACAAGTACACCCACATTTCGCTGGCTCATTACGGACGGCAGAATGGAGATGCCATGCGTGACCCTGAAATGATTATCGCCTTGCACAAAGAAAGCCAGCAATTCGTTCCCTACTATTACCGTAATGATTATATGGGTATGGAGCAGTACAGCGTAAGATGGACGGAAGAAGGTGTTTTGCTGAACCGTCGTTTACAGGCAGACCACACTACATTCGCTAATCAATGGTTACGCAACATAGCCACACAACAGCACCTATTATGACTGCACGGCGATTAGTGGAGAACTGCGTACTGACGAATCAAACCGCAGTCGTGGATGAAATGCTGAACAAGAACCTGCTTCCCGAAGAATATATCTATCCCTTTGTTGGCGATGTGATGGAATGGTGGTTGATTGACAGCTGGCTGGCTGAACGTCTGAAAAGAGAGGGAGAGGTAATCATTGAGGAATACGGTTGCTGTTGGTGGGGCAGGTTAGCGAGCGGACAAGCTATTTACATGGACGCCGCAATACAGAAGATTGCAGGAGAGTGAAAACGCAACTGCATATCGACATAGTAAAACTGCAAATTACAGAGATTAGGGGCATTGCAATTCAGTAAAGAATCTGCTACCTCTAATTTCTGTTTTTATGTTGGCGTAAGGTCGATAATTGAGTATCTGAACTATCTGCAATTCATAATTACAGAGTTTATACAGGCGTAACAACAAAAACGACTAACCCAATTTACAACTAACAAAGTTTTGAATCCATAAGGCGTGCTATTGCAAGGAAACTTTGTTTTAGAGAACTTTGCAACTACAATACCCCAAGAGTGTTGCGTATTGAGAAACATTTTCTAACTTTGTGGTGCTATCTGAACGGGTAGCAACATATTGTTTAGTGAAAGTGTTTCGCTAATCCTTACCGAGAAAATTTGGCGATTTTTAAGTAAGCAAGGATAAGCAATACAAACACTCATCACCGTATATAGGCATATATCATTCTCGATATATACTATTCGGTGTGGGGTATTGTTTATTTGCTTACGGGCTACGCCAAATGCCTCTCGGTAGATAAACGAACAACTCCACACTTTCTTTTTGCATATAACCCACCGCAGTAGGAGTTGATACGGTAAGAATATTACTGTACCATGAAAATTCAAAATCTTTGTGAACATCGTACAAATGGTGTTGTTGATTATTACACAGCAGATTTAGTTGAAAACGAAACGACTATTCCCGTAGAGTTTAGCATGGCAGGGAATAGGGAATATATTGCTTATAACCTTAAAACAGAAATGATTTATCCGATTGAATCTGTTGGAAATAAAAAACTCGACATCAAAGATTGGAGGGATGGTGATGATATTGTGTTAGGTGGGGTTATACCGAGAGATAATTGATTACTAATTATAAATAATAAGTGTTATTATGAAGAAACTACTATCCCTATTGGTGTGTGGCTTATTACTATTTGGTTGTGGCGATAAGTACGATGACAGTGCATTGCGTAATGACCTGAACGACCTCGAAAATCGCGTAACAAAATTAGAGGAACTCTGCAAGCAGATGAATACCAATATTTCATCGTTGCAAAAGATTGTAGACGCATTACAGGATAATCTGTCTATTTCCAAAGTTGAACAAATTTCCGATGGTTATATTATCTATTTTTCCGATGGTTCTACTGCTACTATTAAAAACGGCAAAGATAGCGGTGATGCTCCCGTTATTGGTGTTAAACAAGATACAGATGGCTGTTATTATTGGACGCTTGATGGCGAATGGCTTACCGATGAAAAGGGAAATAAGGTAAAGGCACAAGGAACTGACGGCAAGGACGGAATTGATGGCGAGGATGGAAATGACGGTGTGGACGGAGAAGATGGTGTAGATGGAACGAATGGAAAAGACGGAAAGGATGGAATTACACCGCAACTGAAAATAGAAAATGGTCGCTGGATGCTTTCAATGGATAATGGTAAAACTTGGACGGATATAGGGCAAGCAACGGGAGCAGACGGGACGGATGGAGAAGATGGTGTCGATGGCAAGGACGGAACGAATGGCATCTTCAAAAGTGTAACGGAAGATAATGATAATGTCTATTTCACATTGGAGGACGATTCTGTTATTACAATTCCTAAAAGCGATAATTCAAAGTTTGCAATTGTATTTGATACAACGGATATAGCCATTCTTAATGGAGGAGAAAGCAAAACGATTTTCTACACAATTACGGATGCAACGGAAAATACGATTGTCAAAGCCATTGCACAGGATGGTTGGAAAGTCAAGGTAGATGCTGCTTCTATGGATAAGGGAGCGATTACGATTACCGCTCCTAATCCGATTGTAGAAAGCGAAATCCTTGTGTTTGCTAATGACGGTTCCTATCGTACCGTAATGGTATCTTTGAATTGTATGCAGGGGCAAATCAATATAGCAGATAACTCTATTGATGCTACTCCCGCTGGAGGCACACAAGAAATCAAATTGACAACGAATTTGGATTACACCGTTGAGATTCCAGATGATGCCAAGTCGTGGTTATCGCTGGCACCTCAAACACGAGCCTTGCGGGAAGATACGATTGTTTTTGAGGTAACTGCTAACGAGGGGATTCAACGCTATGCGACGGTTGCTTTGAAAGACGAGCAGGATAATACATTACAAACAATCATTTTTCGACAATTGGGAACGTGTACCGAGGTTCATGTCGAAGCGAAAGGCGAACTGGAAAATGTGTTGGCAGACTATGATTATGCCAATATTGAATCGTTGAAGATTACGGGTGTGTTGAACGATGTCGATTTTCTGTTTATCTATCACATGATGCCCAATTTGGTGGACCTTGATATTGCAGAGATAAACATTACGGCATTACCGACAAAGGCATTTTACAATTCTACAAATGTCGAGAAGTTGATTCTTCCGAATACACTGACAACGATTGGAAAGAGTATGTTTACAGCAAGCAAGCAACTGAAATATGTTATTATACCAAACGGGGTGACTGCAATTGAAGACGAGGCATTTAATGGGTGTCGTGCATTGACCTCTATTGAAATCCCAGCGAGTGTACAAACGATTGGAATGGGGGCATTCTGGAATTCTCCTCTGGAGACAGTGACTTTTGGGAAAGATTCACAACTGGAGGTAATTAAAGACATATTCTCCTCTGAATGTTGTATAACCTCTATTGTAATTCCTGCCAATGTGAAAATGATTGAAGCACGTGCTTTCAAAGGTTGTTCTTCTCTGAAAACAGTAACTTTTGAGAAAGGGTCTCAGCTGAAAACTATCGGTGGAAATTATAATAATCCTAATTATAATGGAGCTTTCTCGGATTGTACGGCATTGACTTCTATCGAGATTCCAGCAAGTGTAGAAACGATTGAAAAGGTGGCATTCTCAGGTTGTTCCAAACTGGCAACCGTAACCTTTGAGAAAGGCTCTCAATTGAAATCCATCGGTGGAGGTAAGTCTCTTGGAGCTTTCATGGATTGTACGGCATTGACCTCTATTGAAATCCCTGCGAGTGTAGAAACAATTGAAGCAACGGCATTTATAGGGTGTTCGTCCTTGGAAACAGTGACTTTTGAAAAAGGTTCTCAATTGCAAACCATTGGTGGCGGTTATGATAGTAACAATGATAGAATTTATGGAGCTTTTTGCCAATTAAAAAAATTGACGACTGTGGATATGTCCGAATGTACACGAGTAAATGAAATAGGGGCTTTCGCTTTTTATAGGGATTCTGAACTGAGATTATTCAAGATCGGCACGGAGACGCCACCGACTTGTGGTCTGAATTGTTTTTATGGTTTGAGTTCCTATTCGGTGCTTAAAGTACCTGCGGGTTGTGCCGATGCCTATAAAGCCAAAAGTAACTGGGGAAACTTTGCAAGCATTACAGGATTAGATGAATAAATGTTAAACATTAGTCTGCGATACTTCGGTATTGCAAAGGTGTATTATTCAATTTGATATGATTCAGTCATTTAAGATGGTCTTTGATGCCAACCGTATTTCAACTCAAAAAATTAGAGAAATCATTGAAGAATTAACAGAATTGGGAGTATATGATTCTAAAACAGGCATGGTTTCGTATGACAATGATGATAAAGTTTTAGAGCAAAAGATAATTGCAATTCTTGATAATATAGTTCAAAACCATTGATTGTTATTTTTAGGACAGACTTGTGCAAAAGGGTTAATATATAGACCCTCTGCACAAGTTTGTCCTTTTTATATCTCTTGCATATTTCATAAATTTTTATTATATTTGCATCATAATCAAAGATTTAATCACAATATAAATTTTAGCTAAAATGAAAAGAAAAACACCAAAAATTGAATGAGAGGCAAAGACCGAGACTGTCGATGATATTCAGTACTCCTATGTTGCCAAAGCCGTAACTTACGCACGGGATTGCAATGTCTGTCTATTCGTAGGACGCAAAACAGCAGAACCTACACCATTGAAATTCACTTATTATTTTGAACTCGACATCGACCCTGAAAATGATATGGCGATTCGATTCTGCAAACGAGGGCAGGATATAGCAGGTTTCTCCTTTCAGTTAGACCCGCAAGATTGAAAGACAGGCATTTTTGTACTTCCGTTATCTAATCTTATAACATTTCCCAAATCTAACCACACCCTTAATCTCTTTGATGCCCATATAAAGAGTGATACGGTCATATTCGATTATACGACAACGGAGGGCAAACAGAACGTATTCAAATTCCCACTCACGGGTTTCAACGAGAAATATTTAGAGCAGTTTATATAAAAAAACAGCAAGAGGTCTTGCCGTTTTAATAATCATTTTATTGTCTTTTTACCATACCTTTTATTTCTTTTATGAATAGTTCGTCTTTGTATAAAATGTTTTCCCGTATCAAACGCTTTTTGTAACCCATAATGTATTGTATAAATAACTCCTCCTTCTTGAACTTTAGGATTCACATTGGAATAAGTTCTCTCACGATATGACCATCGTACATACCGTTCGCCATCTTCTGTTATTTTTTTATATGATATTATATTTAAATCGTATAAAAATTGCAAAAATCTATCGCTTGATTCGAAAAATCGAGGTGGGTCAATATGATTATTCTCTATATAATCTGCATAATTTTCATATGCTTGTATATAGTCGTCGTAAGAAAAACTGGCTTTCCCTCGTAAAAATTCAAAAAATTTTAAAAACAATTCATAATCTGAATCTGAGTGATAGAATGCTAAATAATCTTTAATCTCTCCAAGTAAATAATCTGAGTATTGAGAACGAAATGAGGCACTATCAAAATCTAATTCATCGATAAAAGGATACTTTCTACCTACCTCTGCTTTAATGTTCTCTTGCAAGATACACATCATGGTAATTATATCACGAGGTCGAAAAGTTGAAAACCTCAAAAATTGAATGAACGAATCGTCTTTACGTCCATCTTTACTTGAATGCTTAAAAGGAAAATAGTGTTCCCAACATTGTCCTAAATCATATTCCTTCTCTTGCTGACTACTTAATAATCTATCTGCAATCTTAAAAATAGAAGATGATTTATATGATGGATAGGTTGTTTTCCAATCCAACAATACGCTATTGTCTCGGATTTTATTATTAAGATTCTGAAGGCCAAGATGGGAAAAAATGTCGGGACGCACTAAAAGAATAATCTTAATTCGCCCTTTTGAATCTTTAATATTGCTAAAAAAATTATTATTAAGATCCCATGCAGCTTGAGCCAAGCCTTTTACGCATTCCAAATAGTCCTCAAACTCAATATTTCTAGGGCGTATATCGATACCATCAATAAATAAAAAATGGTGTTTATTTAGTTTTAAAGAACTCAATGACTCTTCAAATATTCTTTGAAGAGATAATAAATTTACTTGAAAAGTACTTTCTGAATAAGATTTAGATTGTTGAACTTCTCCAGATGCTTTTACAATGGAATGAAATAATTCTGCAGCTACTTTAGATTGCTCAATAATATTTATAGCATGTATCAATTCAGGAGAGAATGCTGAATTATAAAACGCTTTAATAGCATCATGCAATTTTTTATACTTACTAAAACGTTCAATTAAGTTCGTTTCACCTTTTAGAATCTGAATCGATAATAACAAATAAAGTAATACTTTCCAAATATTAGTATAATCAGATAGTTCTAAATGATTTTCATTTTTCAGCTTAATAAATTTGACATATTCAGTTTCATTAATATAGCTTATATAGGAGATTGTGTCTCTTATTTCATTATTAGCTAAATAGACCGAGAATGCAGTTTTCCCTGTCCCTTTATCTCCTATTAAAAAATAAATGTTCGGATTAAATAATTTTATAAGTTCCTCATTCTCTACAAAATATTTGTTTAAGAGCTTTTTATTCTCTCTCTTTTTATAATTGACGGCATCTGCAAAGCCTAGGTTTAACACTTGATAATCTTTCATATACACAATTTTTAGATTATTCAAATATAACTTTTTATTTTAAAATATCAAAATCTTTAGAGAATCAAAGCAACGTAAACATGCTCAAAGCAAAGGCAGGGGAAAATTTTCCCGCGCGTTTTTCTCAACAGATACGAGGACAGACTTTGCAAAGGGGTCTTAAATATACCCCTATTGCAATGTTTATCCTCTCTTTTTTTCTGAACCGAGGTTGGGGGCGGTTAATCTCTCAAAGTCAACTTAATTCATTCACAATTAAAAGATTATGTACTTATGGAAATGCACTACACATTAGACTATGGATAGTTGATAGTCTAACTCAATGACAATTAAAAACTTATAACACGATTTTATTCACTTACAGGAGGTGAAAATACTCTCCATTGGGTCTCCATCGAGGGGTGGAATAGCTATTTTAATGCTTGCAAACTACTGATTATTTGCAGATTGCGGAAATAGCTCAGTTGGTAGAGCGCAACCTTGCCAAGGTAGAGGTCGCGGGTCCGAGTCCCGTTTTCCGCTCTCTCCCGAAGACATTCGGGGTCAAAAAAGTGACAAACCCTCTTAGAATCGCTTCTAAGAGGGTTTTTTGTTGTCCGTACGCAGGCCAAAGTAGGGTTCTATCCGCCCAAATTTCCTTCTGGTACCACATCCTAACCGTACCACACCCCAATTTTTCCCAATGTGGTACGTATTCCCTCTCAAAGGACTGATACAGACTGTATTTGGCCCTCTTAAAACGAACGATTGAACAAGGTATAGATATAGTTTTGCAATACTAAAATTTAACCGTATGAAAAGTACATTCAAGATCATGTTCTTCATCAGAAAGGATCGTGTCAATGCCGCAGGTCAGGCACCGATCCACACCCGTCTGACCATCGACGGCGATTTCTGTCAATTCAGCACGAAAGCGTCGGTAACGGCCAAAATCTGGGATGTCAAGAGCTATCGAGCCAAAGGGCACAGCGAGGAAGCTGACCGTATCAATCTGTACCTCGACCATTTCAAGAAAACCTTACTTAACCATTATCAATCACTTTTCCAGTCCAACGAAACGGTCACGCCCGCCATGGTCCGGGATAAGTACATGGGCAAGGAGACAAAGGAAAACACGCTGCTGTCCATGTTCCGGCACTTTATCGAACAGCAAAGGCCGCTCGTGGGAATCGACATTACACAATCGACGTTCAACAAGTACGTCCTTACCTACAACCGGCTCGACGAGTTTCTGTCGGTAAAAATGAATAAGAAAGATATTCCCATGTATAGCATAGACCGAGATTTCGTACTGTCGTTCCATACCTTTCTCAAAGTAGATCATCGGCTGTCTGTCAATTCGTCTGAAAAACTGATGCGGATTTTCAAACGTATCACTACGCTTGCTTTCAAAACGGGAATGATAAAACAAGACCCGTTCGCGGTCTACACGATAAAGAAGGTCAAAACGAACAGGGGCTTTCTTACCGAGGAGGAGTTCGCCAAGATCTACAACTTCCGGCCCATGAACGACAGGCTGCAAAAAGTGCGGGATTTTTTCGTCTTTGCCTGCCTGACCGGACTGGACTACTCGACCTTATCTTCTCTTACTGAAGACAACGTCATCGAACGAAACAACGGAGTATTTATCATTACGCCGCGCATTAAAACGAGGGAGATTTCCCAAATCAAACTGCTGCCGCAGGCCCTCGAAATCCTCGACAAGTACAGGAACAGCAGGGAACGTAAGGCCGATGCGATTTTCCCCATGATGAGCAACGCTAAATACAACCTCTACCTGAAGGAGATCGCCCAGAAGTTAGACATTGCGAAGCGAGTGACCAGCCACCTCGCGCGTCATACTTTCGCCACCACAATCACCTATGCCAACGGTGTTAGCCTCGGCGCGATTCAGAAGATGCTCGGTCACGCCAAGAGATCGACTACCGAGATTTACGCCGAGATGCTCGATAAAACGATAGAAAGGGAGATGGACAAATTGAACGCCGTTCTCGGCAAAGAGTTGAAATTAGCCTGAAAACATCGGATCACCATGACGAACAATCATACAGTAACCCTGACGGAAGTTATAGAGAAGTATAACCACGAGTTATTCAAAATCATACCTTTTACCTCGCGAGCCTTCTATAAGACCTTGCCCCGGTATGTCGCAGCGTTCTTGAATGACGAATGCCGGACAAGCGACATGCCCCTGCACGAAGTGACGGACGCCGTTCTGGAAAGCTTCGGAAGTTTCCTGCTGAAACGCTTCAGCGCCCGTACTGCGGACCGCAACAAGCGGCTGTTGCAAAAAATCCTCCGATGCGTAGGCTCCGGCGGGGAAATTACCGGCAATATCACTCTTAGAAACTATTCTACACAGCAGGAGTACCTGAACAAAGAGGAGTTGATACTCCTCCTCCGGGCCGAATTGCCCTCCCTGCGACTGCGGCAAGTCCGGGACATCTTCGTTTTCTCCTCGTTTACGGGGCTGCGGCATGACGATCTGCTCGAAATCACGAGCGAGCATCTTTCCACTTGCACGGACGGATACCCATGCCTGGAATTCGGGCGTCGGATGTCGAGACGCACGATGCGGATACCCCTGTTGGACATTCCTCAGCGGATCATCATAAAATACATGGCGCAGTACGAAACCCTGCTGCCAGCAACGAGCAATGCGAAAGTGAACCTATACCTGAAAGAGATCGCCGGGCTATGCGGTATCGAAAAGCGTCTGACCATATCGGCGGCGCGCAATACCTTCGCCCATACGGTCGCTTTCAGCAACGGCCTGCCGCGGGAGGCCGTCGCCCGGATAATGGGCGATACGGCAGATGAAGCCACGCCGGAGATGGAACGCCACTTTATAGCCCTCACTCCGAAAATCGAAGATATGACAGTTGCCTACGTCGGCTGAAACGCTCTTTCATCCTTGTTATTTGATGCAATCGTTGAAAATCATTAACTTTATCACTCATAAAAACAAGTTTATGAAAACTGAGGGACATATAAATATTACAGAAGAACCGACGGGACATAGGACTGTCGAAGTGAAAAACGTCGAGAATATCTGGCTGACAGATTTCGAGATTGCCCGTCTGTTCGATGTTTTCGTGGTCGCCGTGACCTCCAATATCCGGGCGATCTATAAATCCGAAGCATTGAACAAGTATGACACCCATAGTATTAAAACCACCCCTGATGGAGGATTTCTTGAACTCTACAATATGGAAATGATCGCGGCGCTGGCTTTCCGCCTGCGCTCGCCGCAGGCCCGTGCTTTTCGCAGGTGGCTCACACTTCGGCCGCAATCCAAGACGATCCTGATAAGGATACCGGATGCGGAAGATGCGGAACGAACGACGGTAAGCTGATAGTTTGAATCAGTTTTACCTTACGTTCCCGACAATCCGTCGTAGCCACAAAAACATAAGATAATACATACAGCCGTATCCTCCGGGGGATACGGCTTTTTTATTCCCGTGAATAAGTAATGCGCGGGGGCTGGTCCGTTACGCCCCCGCGCATACAGTTTTTTCCGCACTTTTCATAACCTCCTCCTCATTTCGAAGAGCCTTCACAGGCCGGTGTGGATGGTATCTTGGTTCAGAAGCAAAGGTATTTACGGGCTTCACGCCCCCGCAAGATCAGGCCGCCGTGCGGTTTTGCGAAAAATCTTCCTCTTTCCCTTCGGGCGAGCGTATTTCCCGCAAAAATCTTGACGTGGGCTAAGCCCTTCTTTTCAAAGCTCCTGAACCAAGATACCATCCACACCGGCTCCGCTACGGCATATAAAAAAAAGTCGAAGGTTATGAAAAGCACAGAAAAAAGGAACAGGAACCAGAAAACCTCCAACCTTCCACTCAGCATAGGTGCGAGTTTGAGGGCAGGGCTGAAAATCGTGGCTGTCGCGCTGGGTTTTCATCTCTTCGGAAGTGGCTTTATTTGGGCTGTTTTGGCTCTTGTGTTCTGCTATGACATCTTGCGGGGTATCCTCTCTTGTCTTTTCTCTCTTGGCGTTCTAATCGGCTTTTTCACATTCCTATTCTCGCTAATCTTCTAAAACACTCAACATCATGGCAAAGTATTATTCGCTTCTTCAAGGTACGACCACCGACACCGAAACCCAAGTCGCAAAGGAAAATCAAATCGTAATCGACTACGGCTCAGGTATGAGCCAATCCCACTACGTGATCTACAAAGTAGAACACACTGCCGACGGATATATGTATCACATGATAGACACCAACACAAAAGAAATCCGCCGTACCGACATCCTCCGGCCCTACTCGCAGAAATTCGGCATCGGAATGTATTATACCGACAAGCCCGCCGAATTTATGGATGTTTTCGAGGTTGCCGCACTTGTCGGGGAAGCCGAGCGGAAAGCGCAGGAGAAAGCCGATGCAGATACGCAGGCCCAAGCCGAACACGACCGTATTGCGCGAATCGGGGCGGAGCGGCTGGAGAACATTATGCCCGAAAACGTGCAGGGGGTAATCGTAGCCGAACTCTACAAGACGGAATACGCAGACCACACTTACGACTACCGCGAAACAACCAGTAGCCGCACCGTTATTCTTGGCTTTTCGACCACTACCCGCAACGGCTTCGGGGAACTGCGCAAAGCCGCCTGCAACCTGCCCGAAACGGCGCATCTGGCCGAGTATAACAAGGACTATGAACACCGTTACCCCGGTTTCACGCTCGGTG
>OGRK01001235.1_pt1 | contig 17257 bp, 22 predicted proteins | sample 1553471 | NCBI WGS metagenome assembly OGRK01 (sample SAMEA2580080, study PRJEB22360) | human gut metagenome | biome: human gut; feature: human-associated habitat; material: faeces | place: Denmark | collected 2008/2010
CAAAAATCAGAAGATAAGGTGGCGCAACTGCAATGTGGGAACGCACGCTGTCTCAGAAATTAGTCCGTCTTTTCTGCGAACAAAAAGTGGTAGACGAATCAAAAGCGGATGCGTATGTCTATGGGTACGAGTTGCTCATATCGTCTGTTGTAAGTGTTTTGCTTGTCATCCTCGTCTCTGCCGTGTGTGGTGATGTTCGATACTCACTTTCATTTTTGATTGGGTTTATCCCGCAGAGAATCTACATTGGTGGATATCATGCAACGTCGCACACCAGATGCTATCTGGCATTTACCGGACTGGCACTTATCTGCATTTTGCTGAGTAAAGTAATTGCAGCCAATCACCTTTTTCGTATCCTGACAACAGCAGCTCTTATGGGCATCGCTATCTTTTTCTCTCCGATAGAAGCAACGAATAAGCCTTTAGGCAAAAAGAAGCGGTTAAGCTATAAGATGGTCGCATCTGTTCTTTCGTCAATAGATTTCCTGTTTGCCATTTTCAATGTGCTTCCGGACACCCGCAGTATAACGGTATACTACATTTCAAAATGGGTTTTAGTGATTTTTGCAATCATTCCGTTTTTTCAGAAACAAGCGAAGATATCCTAAGGTACGAGGGCGTTCATGTGTTTTCAGAAGATGAATGCTCTAAAAAATATCAAACGGAGGTAACAGAAATGAAAAAGATTATGTTGCTCTTGAGCAAGGTCACTTGCATTATGGCAATGGCTCTCGCAGTCTTGAGCGTGAACAGCACCTGTGGCTTTACGGCATATCAGCCGGATGTCCCGGAATCGCTTGAGCATGACTGAAATTCATATGAAAGGTAAGATAGCGATACTCTTACGGGATATATTTCTTGATAATTTTCTAAAAGGAACTGTTCGATTATGTTGGAGCTGCTTTCATTCATTATGTTGATTGTTCGTCAGCTTTTCTATATTCTAGGCGTCCTTGCATTTGGAAAATATCTCTTGAAAAAGTGAGAGCATCGATAATCAATGTACTTCGGAGGTGTTTCCGATGCACAGATGAGAGTCCGTTGTTCTATAGGAATGCATGAAAGGAAAAAACAAAATGAAAACAAAAACATATTTGCGTTATATTTCCTGCGTGTTAGCGGTGCTGCTTTGTGTTGCTTCCATTATGCCCATTGCCTTTGCAGATTCAACAAATCATGGCAATAGCGAATCTCTTTTGACAGGATCAAATTATTCTGTTTCGTACTCGATGAATGGAAAAGATGTTGTTGAACAGCTTACAATTCGTGATGGAGGTATCACACGAATTACGCGTACGGTGCATCCTAATGATGTGATGGACATTGTTGTTGTAGGTGCATCTGGTGAATCAACAACATCAACTGCAAGAAGTGACTATAGCTTGTTCTATGAAATTTATCAAGATCAGCAAAATTACAAAAACGGACAGCTGGCACAAATTCCTGCACTCACTGGAAGCGAGGTGACAGGGTCGCAGTTCAAGCACCGCTATGTTGGCACAAGTGCAACCGATACGGTTTATGCTAGTGATTTGCGTAAATGCAAAAAAGCATCTGATGTAGCCAGTATTTTAGCAACTGCATGGGGAAGCACACCAGCAGCAGTTATTTCTTCTACAGCATCGTTTATTTTCGATCAGATGCTTCAGAGTATGTCCTCGGACTGCTATAAAGTGACAATATCTTCTATTACGTATGAAGTCCTATTTTCCTATGACAATAGCTACTATACACATTGCTATCATCAAACTGTCAAGGAATATAAGTCAAATGGCTCTTTGATTCGGTCTAAAACGGATTATTATCAGGCCATTGGTGGCTGATAGTGACTTCAAAGAACAGGGAGAACATGTAATGGGATTCTTTAAGCAAAAAGGGCCACTCCAAAGAGATTTCTGCGAAGTATTGCTATATGTTGTGGCTTTATGGGCATTGAAGCCAGCAAGCCTTCAGGATATCCTGACGGTGAATCAATGCGATGGAATGTGGTTCTTTTCCGCAGCATTTTTTGCCATTGTTTTTGTAGGAATCGTTTCAGATTATCTTCTGATTACAAATCATTTCGTTGCATGGAAAGCAATACACGGCAATGTCAATCAAACAACATTTCAGGAACTTCAGAAATTTGCGCTGTGCGAAAATCAAAAAGTTGCTATTGAGCCAAAGTTGGCAAGTTGTATTTTAGTGGTTTTGGCAGGTTGTTTAACAGCGGCATTCGTATGGTTCACATTTATTTGCCGATGAGCATACACCTGAGTTGAAAATTTGCGGCTTTATAGTGTGATGAGGTGGCTGTTAGTGATATTGCTTTTGATCACGATGATGCCAATATACTAAAATTTTGTAAGAGGTGATTCCAGTGCAGAATTAAGCGAAAAAGAATCCAAATTGTAGCTGGGTGACTTGTAACAGTCAATAAAATATAAGGAGCAAATCGACATGAAAAAGATGACCCGAAATGAATTCCTTAAAATGGCTGGAACGAGTGCTGCGTTGGTTGTTTTCAACACAGTTTTGATGCCTGCTGCTGTTGCAGTTGAACCAGGCGTTGTAGCACTTTCTTCCAAAAAATCTAGTATCGAAATTGATAAAGGAACAACTGTAAACTCTGCAACATTCAAACTTGTCCCAATTTCTCGCGAAACCTTCTGGGGCGATGCTGGTTCATGTACACTTGATTATCTGTCTGAAGGGTATATCCAATGGACGATTACCGTTCCGGGTGCAGTAATTGTTTCCTTTGAAGGTAACCTGCATTTCAATAAACTTGGTACACCCTTTGGAACCTTTGATCATGCCATTTCTGCATACGGCACAATCGGTACGGAAGATGTAAAATATGGACTCTCTAAAGGAAAATGGGAGGTTGAGTTTACTGGAATTGCTACTGCGGCTAACGGCGATATGTATAGTGTCGTTGATGGCGCAACATTAGCTTTCAGTGTCACCAAATGATTCTGCCATATAATCTACGTATTTGATTTTTACAAAATAGCTTATCACATAGAACAAGCCCCACCTGCAGTAGATTCTTCGATTTGGAATATCTATTGTAGGTGGGGCTTTTAGATAAATTTATTTATTCAAGTTTGCCTTTATGTCTTTAAGGAGTTTTTATAGAGAGATAGCTTAAAAAACGATGATATCACAATTGCTGGATTTCTTGTTCGGCCAACCAAGCGAGTTTATTCCAGTTGTTTACACGACACCGTTTGCCGATAAATTCCAATATTTTTTTGTGAGTTTCTTTTGGCAGAGTATCGCCATTATGACATGCAAGAAATGTAAAAGGTTTAGGGATGTCTTCTTTTTTATCGGCCAATAATAAAATATATCCGATATACTTTCCCTGTTCAGATATCACATAAAATTCAGGTAGACAGTTTTCTTTACTGCTCTGAACAATTTCTTTAAAAATGTCTAATGGTATTTTTTGGGGAACAGCAGAGGCATAGACGTATTGAATGGCATTATCTTCATTTTTCAACCATGTAATCTCCATACTTATCTTCTTTTCCTTTTTGCAAACACAGTTAAAGCATTAAATATATTGTTATTATACCACATTTGTTGTGTGTTGGACTATGATTTGAAATTATTTGGCATTTTAACCAGTTTATCAAATGACTTATTGTGCGAGTAAGAGAATTTTAATCATAATCATTCGCTTGACCAATTTGTAACACAAAATACGTTACAATGATTTTCGGCGGTAGCCATGAAAAAACGATGACACTCAATCCTCCGTGTCAACCCCACTGTAAAGTAGCGGGTTGAGGATGTTCTGAGGCAGTTGGGCATCCTGTTGGCGACGGCAGAGCCATCCGTGAACCGGGCTTCCACTCGGTTGGTGTCTATGTTGTAGCGGAAGGAAAGCAGTTTTTGAGAGTGATTATGGTCGAAATTCTGATTTCGTTTCATTTGAATAGCTCCTTTAATGATTTTGAAATTTGATTTTTGACGAGATGAGGTCTCTTTTTTCTTTCTCTTGAGTCACCTAACCGCACTACCCTGCATCGCAACTGTTCACGATGCTGTCTACGTCCGGGCGATTCATCAGCTTTTGCAGGATACCGAACTGCTTTTTGGTGGACGCTGACACCAGATACTGCCACTTTTGCGGCAGGATGGGCAAGTCTGCGATGCTCCACTTGACGTACTTGGCATCGTAGACATTGGGTGGAGCCAGCTCTACCAAATGCCCAACACACCAGCTTACCAGATAGCCGTTGCCCTCCAGATAACCGTCCTGACGGCTAGTCGCACCGAGGACTTTTGCGTAGGACATGGCCACCGAGGGCTTTTCTGCTACAACTAGAATTGAAATAAGCGTTCCCTCCAATCTATTTCCAAATGTTACGCTTGATTGATGTTTGCTCGGTCTTATGGAAAATAAAAAGTCCATTCAACAAGGCAATGCCTAGCGAATGGACTTCGATAGTTTAGATGATCTTCTTTCCGCAATTGGGACAGTAGTCAATGTCGTACATTGATTTTGTTGGAAGATTTTTGTGGCAATAAGGGCATCTCCAAAACAGGAAATAAACAATTAATCCCGCCAGAGCGGTTATCACGCCAGTTATAATTAATATAGGAACTATTATTCCAGTAAGATTAAAGAAAACAGTGATACATAGTAGGCAAATGCTTATAAGAAACAATATTTGCCCTACAAGCCTTCCCATTTTATAGTTCATGTGCGATATAACTCCAATATATAATTATGACACCTGTACAGGGGTCTGTGGTGCAAGCGGTGAAATACTAAATACAGTTTTATTTTCTATGCCAGTGACATCAATAGCCCAAACGAAAGCATTTCTTTGAGTAGAAGTTCCGGCAAAGGACTTCACTGCGTTCAAATCACTATCTATAGAATGGCTACGTACAACTTGTTTTTAATGCGTTTCTCTGATTAGTAACGACTACGATTTAGTTGAGTATACCATGAAAGTCGCTATACTACCAGTGTTTTCATAATGCTCTTGTGAGAAAATACAAATATGTGTTTGTGCAAAATGACACATTTAGCATAACATGATATGTAGGCGGCGTAACGCCGCCTTTCTTTTAGATGGGTTCGGTATCTTCCTCGCCGGTGTCCTCCGGTTCGTCCTCAGTGGGAATTTCAAAATCGCTCTTGTCCTCGGTGTAGTTTGCATCGGGGTCGAGGGCTTCTTTTTCCGCCTGCTTTTTCTGCTTCTGCTTCATAAAGGTGTAAATGCCGCCGCCAGCAACCAAACCGACCAGCGCCAGTACGCCTAAGAATGTAGCAGCATACTTCGTAACTTTGTTGCCACCAGTCTGTTCAGAATCGGATGCCTCCGCTTCTTCCGCAGCCTTTTTCGCATCCTCTTCGGCCTGTTTGCGCTCCTGCTCTGCCTGCGCCGCCGCTTCTTTTTCAGCGGTGTAGGCATCGGCGGCATCTTCTTCCATCAGCGCCAGCAGGTCAGCTTTGTCCACCAGATTCATAAAGTGGACGGTCTGCTGTCCCTTGGCATTGCGGTCGATGACCAAGTAGAAGGTATTGCCGGACTTCGACACCAGTGTAATAAACTGTTGCCCCGACTTGTCTGAATAGTCGGTGTGGTAATCGTCCACCAGCGTCAGATTGCCCTCCGGGGTCAGAGCACCGGTTTCCTCATCGGTCACGGTGACTACATCTTCTTCATCGGTGGTAGAAGTCAGGACAGGCTGTTCCGCTTCCTCCACAGGCTCACCGCCATAGGCAAAAGCAGGAGCCGCCATGCCAGCGCACAGTGCCACCGACAACATCAGGGCACAGAACTTATTCATCATCTTCATTATCAGATTCCTCCTTGTTGAACGTAGCACCGACTGCGGACAGCGCAGCCGGGGTCGGGGTGGAAGTTGCAGACTGGCACAGCAGGGCGGCAAGCTGTTCCGGCGTGACCTTGGCGGTGCGCACCATCTCGTTGACCTCGGCAGCTTCTGCTTCCTGAATCCGCCGCTCAAGGCTTTCAATGCGAGTGTTGATCTTAATGCGACGCTCCCTTTCCTTTTCCAGAGAAGCGCGCAGTTTATCGAGTTTTTCGCTCATTTCTTCCTCCAATCATTTTGAAAGCCGTCCAAAACCGGACAGGTATTTCTGCCAGTAGGACGAGTGAATATCAGCATATTTTATGGGGTCTCCGGCAGACACCATCTTGCCGTTTCCAAGGTAGATGCCCACATGACTTTTCCCCGGCGTATCATACGTTCCTTCAAAGAAAACAAGGTCGCCGGGCTTTGCTTCGGCTTCGGAAATGTGCTGGCTCTTGTTCCACAGACCGTTGGCGGTGGTACGCCCCACATTGTAGCCGTTCTGGTTGTAGACCCAGCAAACGTAGCCGGAGCAATCAAACCCGGTTTCCGGGGTAGAACCGCCCCAGACGTAGGGCGTGCCCACATACTTTTGCGCCTCCTTGTAGATAGCGGCAAACTCGCTGTCCGTCAGGGCTTCCGCAGGAACCTGATAATCAATGCCCGGCGCGCCAGAGCCATCCGAGCCACCGGGCGGCAGACCGCCGTTAAACAGGTAGGGTCTGCCACCCAAGGTATCTTGAAAAATTTCGTACCGTTTCCACTGGTCGTTGTTCAGTTCCTTCCGGATAACCACTTCCAGCCCTTTATTCACCAATTTAGTGTGGAAGATGCGGTACTCATAGGGCACCTGCGTAGGGACTGGGATTCCTGCCGGGCTGATGACCCAGACGGTCTTATACCGTATCTGCACCTCCACCCATGTGGTCAGCTTGTACTGCTTTTTGAAGGTCTCCTTCAACTTGCCCTGCACCTCTGACCGGGTGTAATCGTCATAGAGAGTCGTGAGAAAAGAGGTCAACTGCCATGGGTCATGCTCGATGGGGTCAAGGTGATACTGGTACTCGTTGTAGCCGGGGTGGTCGGTGGGGGTACGCTTGATTTTCTTATCCAGTTCCTTTTCCAGCTTCTTGTAGTCGGTTTCGGCTCCCCGGATGTCCCGGTCCTCTGCGGTGTAAATGGTCTGACCGGATACCTGCGTGGTGCCTGAAAACAGAATGGAACAGGACGAAAATGCCGACATGACCAGCAGCAAGAGCAAAAGAAAAACGCCCACGATCAAAAGAACGTGCGCGTTACTTTTTGCAAAATTGGCAATGCCGTTGACTGCGGTACTGACCACCGATTTTCCTTTGTCGATGACCTGTTCCATGCCAGACTTCGCAGCAGTGGTGCCATTGGATACCGCTTTGCCGCCTGCGGTCTGTGCCGCTGTACCCGAATGGGCGGTGGCATAGTGACTTTTACGGATTTCTTGCCGCTGTTTCCAGCGTGAAAGCCAGTTGGAACTGCCCTCGCCGGTGCCGGATGCGCCTGCATCTTGTGCCGCAGGCGGCTTCTGCACGGAAGATTTTGCGGTTCGGGCCCTTTTCTTGCCCTGCATCTTGGCTTTCTTTTTCAGCTTTCTGGCGTAACGGCTCTTGGAAATATCGTGGGTAGTCTCGGCAGCTTTTTCGCCCTCGCTTAAAGCCTGCGTGCCCACATTGTCGTCCTCGTACTGATCAATCTCTCGATGTGCCGCAGACCGGGCGGCAGCAGCGGCATACATAGCACGTTTCTGCTGCTTTGTCATGCGGGATGCTTCATCCGGGGTTATCTCGGCTTTGCCAAAACGCAAATGCTGGGATTTCTCCGCAGCTTTGTCTGCATCCTGTTTCAGTTTCTGCTTTTTGGGCACCGACTGCTCCACTTTAGACTTTTTCGGAGGGGAGCGCGTAGCCGTGCGCTCCTTTTCCTCCTCGAATTTCAGCTTCGGCTGTTTCTCACTCATGCTTTTGCGCCTCCGCAACTTCGGAAAGGCGGGTCGTAAGGATGCGGTAGAGTTCAAGGTCTTTCGGGAAGTGGTCAACAAAGGGCAGGATCACGTTGCCGAAGAACAGCAGCCCTTCACCCTCACCGGAGTGAGTGACGTAGGAAAGCTGATGGGGCGAAATGTTCAGCTGCTTCGCCAAAATCTGCCGGTCTCCGTTCGCTTGATTGAGCATATAAACGAAGTCCGAGTTCTCAAAAATATTTGATACTTCGGGGCTTGCCAACAGGTCTTTGACGTTCTGCGTTAGGGCTGTCGGAATGCCGCCCCACTTACGGAAACGCTTCCAAATCTCCACGGAATAAGCAGCAGTCTGCTCTTCCTTCAAGAGCAAATGGAACTCGTCTGCATAGTACCGGGTGGATTTTCCAGCACTGCGGTTGGCGGTCACGCGCCCCCACACGGCATCCTGTACGATAAGCATACCGAGTTTCTTCAACTGCTTGCCAAGCTGCTTGATGTCAAAACAGACAATGCGGTTATTGATATCCACGTTGGTGTGGTGGTTAAAAATGTTCAAACTGCCCTTGACGTAGATTTCCAGCGCAGCCGCCACATGGCGGGCTTCCGGTTCGTCTTGCGTCAGCAGGGCGTTGTACAGATCTTCCAACAGCGGCATATTTTCCGGGGTGGGATTCTCGAAATACTTGCGATAGATCACATGGACGCAGCGGTCAATGACCGTCTTTTCCACCGGCTGCAAGCCCTCTTTGCCGCCCACCACCAGTTCGCACAGGGACAGCACAAAGTCGGCTTTCAAAGCCAGAGGGTTATCCTCTTCCGAGTAGTTGCTGTTGATGTCCATAGGGTTGATATACTGGGTGCTGGCAGGGCTGATGTGGATGACCTGCCCATGCAGACGCTCCACCAGCGGAGCGTACTCTGCTTCCGGGTCGCAGATGATGATATCATCGTCCGTCACGAGGAACGCATTGCAGATCTCACGCTTTGCGCTGAAGGATTTACCGGAACCGGGAGTGCCCAAAATCAGACCGTTGGGGTTCTTCAGCTTTTTGCGGTCAACCATAATCAGGTTGTTGGACAGGGCGTTCAAGCCATAATACAGGCTTTCCTTGCCGTTATCGAACAGTTCCTGCGTGGTAAACGGCACAAAAATTGCCGTACTGCTGGTGGTCAGGCCGCGCTGGATCTCGATCTGGCAGTCTGCCAGCGGCAGCGAGGACATAAGCCCCTGCTCCTGCTGAAAATCGAGGCGACATAATTCGCAGTTGTGCTTCTGGGCAATGCTGACTGCCTGAAACACATTGGTTTCCAGTTCCTGCTCGGTTTTTCCGGTGTTCAACACGAGGAACGTCACCAAAAACATTCTCTCATTCTGGCTCTGCAGCTCCTTCAAAAGTGCCTTGGCATCCCTGCCGTAAGTCGCCAAATCAGACGGCAGCACGTCCATGTCATATCCGGCGCGGACAGCTTTTTTCTGCTCCTCGATCTTGCTGCGGTCGAGTTCGGTAATGGTGTGTTTGATGGTTTTGATGGCCTTGTTCTGGTCAACGGACTGGATGTGCATGGTAACGATCTGGCTGGAATCCATATCAAGGAAATCCTTCAAAAGCTGGTCGCTCAGGTCAGAAGCCGTAATATTCAGGAAACTGACCGCCCCGAAGATGCCGCCCATCTGAAAGGTACGGCTGTTCTTAAATGCCAATGCAGTAGGGGCAATAGCATCCTTTACGGACAGACCGCTGGGCACAAGGTCTTTCCAGTTGAAGTGGAACTTGTTGGCTCCATCCATGTTCAACATCCCGTGCATCAGCCGCAGACGCTCCGTACCGTCCAGCGGCTTTGCCAGAACGCCCAACCTGTGAAAGTTGTTCATCAGGTCGTTCTGGATGTGCTCCAGCCGAGGTTTGACCTGCGCCATGCTGTCGCCCTCGATGCTGTAGGTCAGAAACTTCGTTTTGGTCAGGCCGTTATTGCCCTTGGAAAGCTGCTGCCGCAGCATCTGGCTGTACTCGGCGCGCACATCGTCAAAACCATCCTGCTGGTACGGGATGCGGATGGACTTTTCGAAGTCTGCCGAATCGGTGGCGGTATTCACGAAAGACAGTTCAAAGTGGATAGAGCTGTCGAAAAAGTTGAGAAAAGAGCACCATTCCTCAAAGATGGCGGTCTTATCCTCCTGCTGCGCAAGCTGATAGTTGATATCCTGATACTGGATGGTGCGGGTGTAGTAGCCGGGACGGACACGGCAGGTACCGTCCTCAAACATCCGCTGGAACGGGATGCTTTCCTGTGCCGTGCGGGGTACTGTGGGCTTGGGCGGCTTTTTGCCGTCTTTACTCTTTTTCAGAAACGGAATCATGGGCGTCATCTCCTTTCACAAGCAGTGCATAGTAATTGCGGGTCTGGTACGGACGCACCTTCGGGCGAACAAAGCGCGCCTGAAAGTAGTACCGCAGGATCTTTTCAGCCGGCTGACCGTTCTTCTGATACATGGCCAGAAAGAACATGGGCAGCATGACCGCCATCATGCCGAGGGTAGCACCGGAATTGCCAGCGGTGTCCCGCAGAACAAAGAACAGCGGCACACCTACGACTGCCGCTGCACCAAAACAGATAAGCTGCCGGGCGGTCAGGTTGAAGGCTACTTTGGACTTCACCTTGCTGAAATCGCGCGGCACGGAAATATAAGCTGCCAAAATTTCACCTCCAATCAATGTGCACCCAGAATGCTCCGGGCAACAGAGCCAGTCTTGAACAGCGTAAAGCACAGCAGCACCGTGTACCCCACGATGCTCCAGATCGAGTTGATGGCATCCCCGGATATGGCAACATTCTGAAGCAGAACAGCGTAGATCGCCACGCAGATCAGAATCAGGAAACCTTGAAATCCCAGCGCGAACAGAGAACGAAGATAGTTCTGTCCTACATGGGATTGCTCGTGGTTGCCCCATGTTGCCATGGGCACCGGGGCAAGGCTGACCATCATGTAGATTTCAATCATTCTTCCGTAGACGATGACGAAAATCACGATGGACAGGATGCGCATGGTGATACCGATGAAGAAGGACTGTAAAAACAGCCCGAACAGGGGGCCGACGTCCATCTGCATCATGCTGGATTGCAACATGGAAAGCCCGATGTCGTTGACCCTTGTATTGCCGCTGATGATACCGCTGGAATTTGCCACGACCTGCTGCGTCACGTCGAACACCGCCATGATGATGTCAAACGTATTCGAGATCATCCAAACCGAAATGGCAGTTTTGAAAATCCATTTCATCAGCAGCGCAGGTTCAAATTGTGCCATGTTGTTGTGCTCTGTTATGAGCTGAATCAGCTCATAACAAGCAATAAAGGTCAGAATCACGCCTGCAATGGGCAGCACTACGTTCCGGGACAACGCCTCAATCATAGCGAAAACGCGCGGTTCAAAATTGGATGGTTTGGTACCGACCTGCTGTGCAATGTTGCCTACTTGGGTGTTGACGTCATCAAACAAGCCGGAAAGATTGGACATGATTGCCGCTGTCAGCAGTGACTTGATCCAATCGGAGATTGCTTTGAGAACTGTTTCCACTCAGTGCCACCACCCATCAAGAAAAATGGTTGATAAGGGTCTTGAGCAGGTTGAGCAGAAAAATAAGGTGAGTCAGAATCTGCATAATAGCACCGTCCTTTCAGAATAAAGGTGAATATTCGATTTGCAATGCGTTTCCTCTTGTGATAAGAATCCGTTTGCCACGGAGGGGCTGGAAATGCTTGCAAGTAAATATGTACGGGGCGGCAGACGCCGCCCGGAAAAGATCAGCCGAACAGACCGCTCAGCAGGGGGATCAGGGTGATACCAATCAGGGCAACACCGCCGCCAGCCATCAGCTGCTTCATACCATGACTCTTTGCGGAGGGGTTATCGCCGCCGTAACCCTCCATCAGGTTGACGGCACCCCACACGCCCAGACCGGCACCCAATGCCACAACCAGAGTCTTCAGAACGTCCACTGCGCTGTTAAAGAATTCTGCCAAAAAATCTCCTTTGTTTTGAAAAAGTGACCCTGCACACACCTGAAATCCGTTTGCAAAAAGCCGAAAACCACGGCGAAGGCTGATTTTCCGGTGTACCTGTTGGGTCAATGGGTAAAAAATAACCGCTCGTCTTATCAGGCGGGCGGGAGTGAATCAGCATCCACCATGATGAAGGTATCATCCGGGTGGATTTTTTCTTTTCGCTTCAAGAACTTCTCGATATCGAGGGCGTTCTTGGAGTCATAATCGGAGGTGTACTTGTAGTTCGGGTGCTGGGTCAGGTCGTATTTGTCCGAAAGGAAAGGTCTGACGCCACGAAGCTGCAGGATGCACTTGCCGCCATCCAGCACCGCCAGTTCATCCCGGCTCATAAGCTCGTGGCCGAGTTTTTGGTAGTTGGTGCCATAGCTTGGGCTATTGCCACGGGTATCAGAATTGTTGTAGCTGTCGATGGTTTCCTTGCCGAGTGCTTCGGCAAGATCTTTCAGGGTGGTAGGCTCGCTGCCGCCGAGGAAAATCTGGCTGTCCATGTTGCCCACAATGGTATCTGCGTTGTCCTTGTAGATGGCTTTCAACTGGCTACGGGCTTGCAGTACCAGACAGGCCGAGATCTCACGGCTGCGGATGGTGGCTACCAGCTTTTCCAGATTGGGGATCTGCCCGATGTTGGCGCACTCGTCAATCAGACAGCGCACATGAACCGGCAGTTTACCGCCATATTGGTCATCTGCCTTGTCGCACAGCAGATTGAAAAGCTGGGTGTAGACCATCGAAATCAGAAAATTGAAGGTGCTGTCCGTGTCCGACATAATGAGGAACAGTGCCGTTTTCTTATCGCCCAGCGTGTCCAGTTGCAGTTCATCGTACATGGTGAGGTCACGCAGTTCTTGGATGTCGAAGGGAGCGAGCCTCGCGCCGCAGGAAATGAGGATGGATTTTGCGGTCTTTCCCGAAACAAGTTGTCAAGGACTTTTTAATCAAATTCACAGAAAAGCCACAAAAAAAGTGCCAGGAAGCACTTTCATGCTCCTGACACTCAGGCAGGTGGGTCACTTGCGGCCACTTAATAGCTCATCGCAAAGGCACGCATATTCCGGCAACTGGTCGATATAGGGTTTCCATCGCCGCTTAATCTCGGCCAGTTCCAGCGGGTCGGCGTCCTCAAAGTCATGGTCGTTTCCGGTCATTCCGAAAACATCCAGTGCAATATCATTCAAGCACTCATAACAAAGAGCAGTTGCGGACTCTATCCTGTTGCCGGTGTCAACATAAACCGGGTCAAGGGATATTGCCAGCCAAACATAGCCAACCTTGTCTGACCAAACCAAATCATAAGCGGTCATTTGTTGGATGTGTTTCTCGAACACTTTGCGGATGCGCTCGATTTCAGTTTTCTCTTTTTCTGTGTACAGCATTTTCATGTCCTCCTTGGCTAAAAGTTTTGGCGTGTACCATCATCAGTTTAACACAAGGCGGCTGGCTTTATCAGCCGGTCACATCTGCTGTATCTCGTTTTTGAGCATACGCTTGATTTTGTCGCTCATGGTTTCTGTGCTGGTATTGCTGAAATGGACATGAACCTTGTAGGTTGTCTTGCCGATTTTCTTTACCATCGCTGGCGTGTTTTCCGGCGCTCTGGACGCAGTAGCGGCGTCTGCCACCTGCATAGTACGGGGTTCTTTGTTCATGGCGCTCCTTTCTCCGAACGGGTCTGTGCCGCCCGGTAAAAAATCAGTCGTGCTTACTTTTTACAATGTCTTTTGCTGTCTGTCGGGTAGCACCGGCGTTTTCCTCCCGGAAGTTTTTCCCGGCAAAGAGGATCGGGGCGCACCGTTCCAGGATACGGTCATAGATACGAGCGTGGGCCAGGTCAGGCGGGTTTTTGAGTTCGGCCAGCTTCAGGTTGGTGGTGATGATCATGGGCCTGCGGCTGCGATAGCGGCTGTCGATGACGAAAAACATCTGCTCCATAGCATATTCGGTACTGCGCTCTACACCCAGATCGTCAATGATAAGCAGGTCGTACTCGTCAAAGCTGGCGATAAAGTCGGCCTTGTCCTCGGAAAACATCCCGGTCAGGCGGTTCAGGATGGTGGGGAAGTTCGTCATCAGCACAGGCACATCCTGGTCAAGTAAGGCATTGGCAATACATCCGGCGAAAAAAGACTTGCCGGTTCCCACATCCCCGAACAACAGCAGGCCGGTGTTGTTTTTATATGCCTCCTTCCAGTTCTCCACATAGGCGCGGGCCTTGTCCATCAATGGGTTTTTGCCGTTGTCGTTGGCAAAGGTGTAGTCATAGAGATAGCGGTCTTGCAAGCCCTGTGCCTTTCGGCGTTTGATACGCTCCATGCGGCGCTGCCGTTCTTCAGCAGCCTTGCGCTGTTCCTCGGCCTCCTGCTGGCACTGGCAGATGCAGCGGGGCATGAAGTAGCCTGGTTTTCCAAAGCATGGCACAACGGTCTGCCTCTGGCCGCCGCACTTCTTACAGTGAATGAGGCCGTCTGCCGGGTCTATGTACTCGTCCCCGGCCAGTTCCATACCGGCGGCTGCCTTGTCGATCAGCGCCCGGATTTCTGCGGTAATCTCCATCATACGGTTTCATCCTCCTTTACGCTGTAATCCCGGTTGCGGGTGGGCGGGGCTGCTTTCTTCGCGTCCTCACCGGCCCAGCGCCGGATGGTGGCGGCATGGCTCTGATACCGCTTGCCGGTAGAAGCCATGTACTCGGACAGCTTTTCGATGTACTGGCCCCATACGGTGGGAAAGCTGGCCTGCAAGTCTGCCATTTCCTCGTCCGTCAGGAAAACATTCTGGTAACGGCCATAGGCGCGGGCGCTCTCACTCTCTCTATTCTCTATACTCTTATCTCTAATATCTAATCTCTTATCTCTAATCTCTGGTGGACAAATGTCCCCCTGGCTATATGGTGGACAAATGTCCACCCCTCCGGATGGGAGCAGTTTTTGACGCTTCAATCGCATACGCTCTTTCTTTTTCCGTTCCCCCTCGGTAGAGGATTGGCCGATCAGCAGTTGGATGTCGGCCATGTAGTAGGCCCCATCGGTCAAAATCTCCACAAGGCCAAATTCAAGGAACACCTTCAAGGCCCGTTCCACCGTCCCCACCTGATGGCGGGTAAAGGTGGCGATGGTCTGGGGCGTGTGGGGCAGATGGTCATTGAGCATGAGGATACCGCCGCTTTTGAGTGACATGAGGTACATTTTCAGCAGCAGATTGGAGTACAGCAGGCCATCCTGCATACTCTCCAAAATAACCATCGTTTCGCTGTTGTAGAAGTTTTCTTTCAGCTTGAGGTAGTAATATTTTCGATTGTCTGACATAGACTTCCTCCTTGGGGTTTATTTCAGGGGTCTGTATGCCTTTAGAGGGCCGTTTTGGGGGCCAGAGGATAAATCTATCAGGCCCCCAGCGACACCCTCGAAAAAAGCCTTGATTTACAAGGGGTTTTCAGCCCCTAAAGCGTGACATTTCGCCCTTTGTTTCCGCTTGCGCTGGGCGGCCTTGATACGCTTCATGCGTCCGGCACATTCCGGGCAGTATTTGGCCCGGTTGGAGCCGGGGGTGAACAGCGCCCCGCAGACGGCGCACCGTTTGGCGTCCAGGCGGTGGAACAGGGCCGTTTCCAGTTCTCTGTCCAGCGGCAGCACCGCCGCCCGGAACCACCGGCACAACAGGGAGTAGGAAATGGACTGGACGCAGACACATTCCTCCCCATCATCCAGCGCGATACAGTGGCCGCCGTCATAGTTGCAGCACTCATGTACCAACCGCCGCGCTCTGCGGTACTGGCGGTAGTCCATGACGGGGACGGGTTCAGGCTTGCTTTTCTTCATGCTGGCATTTCCCGCATCCGCCGCAGTTGCCGCAGCCCTGGCAGGCATGGGCCTCCGGCTCCGGGCCGGTGGGCGCGTCTGCCGATTCCGGCTGCAAGAGGGCAAGGGGCAGGCGGATATTCAGGTGGATAGTGACGGGCAAAATAATTTGCTTCATACAGTGACCTCCTTCAATGAATTTACTGCTAAATATTCGTGCAAAGTATTGTTTTCTTCGTGCAAATGGCATATACTATAATTGCCAGCAGAAAGGGGTTGATCGTATGGCTGGAAATACCACAAACATCAGTATCCGCATGGACGCAGATTTGAAAGCGCAGGCGGACGCACTGTTTACTGAACTTGGCATGAACCTGACTACGGCGTTTAACATCTTTGTGCGCCAGTCGCTTCGTGAAGGCGGCATTCCCTTTGAAGTAAGGCTGGAACAGCCCAACAAGGAAACGATTGCTGCCATGCTGGAAGCGGAAAGGATTGCAAAAGACCCGTCTGTAAAGGGATACAATGACCTTGACGAGTTGTTTGCCGACCTGAAAAAATGAGGAAAACAAAGTACACCGTCAAGTACACGACCGCTTTCAAAAAGGACTACAAGCGGGCAATCAAGCGCGGCCTGAAAATCGAATTGCTGGAACAGGTCGTGGCGCTGCTGTCGATGGGCGAACCGCTGCCGGATAAAAACCGCGATCACGATTTGTCCGGCGATTGGGTGGGCCATCGGGAATGTCACATTCTCCCGGACTGGCTGCTCATTTACCGTATCGAGGATGATGTGCTGGTGCTGACGCTTGCCCGCACCGGGTCGCACAGCGACTTGTTCGGCAAATAAACCATCTGCCGCCGTATGGGGAAACCTGTACGGCGGTTTTTCTGTGTGCAAAAGGGTGTCGTGAAACGCGACGCACCTGAAAGGGGTCGGCAAAGCGCCGTACCCTTTACCGCTCCGGCCCCCGGTCGCGGGGCTTGTCCCGTTCCTGCCGGGCCAGTTGGTCGGCGGCCTTGCGGAGCCGTTCCACTGCTTTCAAATCCTCCCGCATGGATTTCATGGCAAGCGTGTCCGCCTGCTTTCCAGCGGCCAGCTGGTCGATCTCCCGCTGCCATGCCTTCGGGGTGATTGCCTCACCGCTGTCTTTCAGTTCTTTCAGATACCGGGCTGCTGCGTCATACAGGATCAGTTCCCGGCTGTGGCGCTGCTCGAACAGTTCCCGTTTCTCCGGCTTCACCTTGGCAATCTGCTTATGGACAGTCTTGTACTTGTTGTACTGCGCCCACATCTCCCCGCGCTCGGTGAGAACAGCGATCCGGCGCTCGGCCTTAACGATTTTTCCCCGCAGGTCATAGTAGCGGGTGTTCATATCTGCTATTTTTTCATGGAGCTGCTGCATAGACTGGATGCCGTTTGCCTGCAAAAAGCTAAATAGTGCAGCGCTTTCCTGCAAAGCCCGGATTTTGCCAGTGCGGGTGCGGGGAGTGTTCAACTGCTGCTGGGCCTCCCACAAAGCAGTCAAGCTGCTTTGCTGTGTTTGTGGTTTTTCCGTTTCGGCTTTCGACCAGCGAT